>Ga0070729_10001942_pt1 | contig 28630 bp, 24 predicted proteins | sample tdDd472_FD_66725 | JGI IMG/M metagenome (GOLD analysis project Ga0070729, IMG submission 66725) | Marine sediment microbial communities from the Atlantic coast under amendment with organic carbon and nitrate - tdDd47.2 | ecosystem: Environmental > Aquatic > Marine > Coastal > Sediment | place...
TACCGTGGGTAAAAGTTAAGCTCATCCTTTGCTCTGCTGTTATCGGCGATAAAAGGGAAGCGGATATAGTTGAGATAGCCCCGGTTTACTTCGATACCCGGGAAATGGAGCCTCCAGAGGAGCTCAAGCAGGGGATATACGAGAAAGGCGGGAAGTGGTACCACTACTGTACCAAGTATTTTTGCAATCTCTCGCGTGGTTATTGTCCCGTCTCCTGCAATGTTAAAAATACCGGGTTTTTCTTTTTCCATGGCAAGAAGGGCGGCCTCCACCATATCATCCTCATGGACGAATTGCACCTTGGGGTCAGAACCCATAATGCCAATGGTCAGTCGCCGGAAAAGCATACGTGAGACATAGTTCTTTATCTTTGGCCCGAAGACTGTGCATGGCCTTAAGATCGTTATAATGAGTCCACAGTTTTTTTTAGCAAAGGCTTGTATCATCTCATCGGCAATCCGTTTATTATAACCATAGGGGTAGGTCTTATTGCCGCGAAGAGTCATCTCTTCAGAAAGGAGGGGCGGGTTGTCTTTATGGGCGCCATATGCCAGGGTGGAACTTGTTATTATCACCTGCCTGACACCGTTATCCTTTGCGTTTGTCAGAATATTGAGGCTGCCATTGTAATCAATATCATGCATCAGTTTGGTGTCATGAATGGGTTGTACAATAAAGGCAAGGTGAAAGATTGTATCTATATTTTGCTCGATTATCAGCTTTTTTATGTCGGTGCTGCGGATGTCCATCCGGGTAAAGTGAAGGCCTTCTGCGGGAATGTCCGGCTCCCTGATGTCAATGCCGCAGACCAGGGAGACATCTTTTCGGTTGAGTAATTCTGCTGCCAGCCGATGCCCAAGGTAGCCGCTTACGCCGGTGATGAGTACATTTTTCATGGCAAAAACCTTTTTGCATTTTTATTTGCAATTGTAAAATATAATAGTTGTCAAAACCTTTTCATGGCAGACGCTTTTTGTCAATAGTATAATATCTTAGAAACAAGGAGCAGGAGTTCATTGTTTCTCAAATCAGGGAAAGTACTATAACAATGTATATGCGAAAGTTTTTAATATTCTTGACATTCGGTATATTTTCTACCAGAAAAAGAATATTCATCCAGAAGCCTCTAGCTTCCTTTTTGGAATAATTCATAGCTGTATAGGAAAACAGATATGCAGCTATGTCGAAGTAGTGATTCATGCTGTTGCTTGTTCACTTTATTTTGCAGGAATTGCCAAAATGGTTTTCAATTAAAACAGGCGAAAAAATAAGTGATTAGTATACGGTTATAAAACCAGTTCGATAAAAAACAGTGAAAGTCTTATTTCTGAAATTGATCGGTTTCTCATTATTCGCAAAAGCATAATAGAGTGCGACAATGTTCAAGACCGGCTTATTGCAAACCTGCATGCAGAGAAAGATCCGGGAGTCGCCATCAATATCATAAAGGCTCTTGGAGCTGAGTTCCGTGAAGGAAAAGAAACCATTGCAGCCATTGAAAGCGCTCTCAGCCATGAGGGCAGTGCAGGATGTGCGTCTTCTAGGAATTGAAACACTAACGTATTTGTTGAAGCTCTTGTGTTTTGCCACATAACAAAAAGAAGTTGACGGTACATTTTGAGCTGGTATTATCAAGAATAATCTGTAGAGAAGGTTTTTCCTGAAATAGTCTATTGTTTAGAGCGATTGTTCTTTCAAGCCTGTTGTATCTTGTTGCATTGAGAAAATTTAATTCTGGAGAGAAGTCATGAAAAAGCTAAAATTTTTTTTAACGATTCTTTTTACTCTGGTTTGTCTTGACCAATGGGCTGACGCGGCTGTTAAAGTCAGGCCCTATGGCACGGTAGGAGGAACAGTTGTTGATCTGCCTGGAGCCCAGGACTGGGATACTTTAAAATCAGGGGGAGGAGGTCAGTTTCTTTATGAAGCTTTTCCAAATATTTCTTTCGGAATTGATATGGCTTATATTTATGCTTATTATTATCAAGTCGTCTATGGTTTTAATGTAGAGTATTTTAATTTACTGGCGGTAGGTGAGTATCAGTATGGAGTTGTTGTTTTGCAAGCCGGCCTGGGGCCGTATTTTGGTATAGGCATAAATGATACAAATCCTTTCGGTGTTATGTTCGGCGGTGGAGTTGATATTCCTATCAATGAAATGCTGTCAGTTGCCCTTATCGTACGCTTTGATGTTATTTTTGAAAACTGGTATAAAGGCGAGGATTCTACGTTTATGCCATCTTTTATGGGTGGATTCACAGTGAAATTTTAATTGTTGATATTTTAACATTCCAGTGTTGTGATACTGGAATGTTAAAAGTAGATGTCAGTTGTTTCTTGATATCTAAATAAAAATTCTTCATGTTTAGAGAACTTTAATTTTCAGGAGCAGGATCCAAATATGAAAAAATTAAAAGTTCTGATATAATGCAGCTTTTGTGCTCATAAGATGAAATCTGTATCATCTTATGAGCATGATTATCTAAAATCTTTTATTTATTTTTTTGAGATCCTTTATTGTATTATCAGTTAATAGTATGATAAGTTTTTCAATCTCAGAAACCGCCCCGTCTTTGGGTATAAATGTTTTGTCATTGATCTTCAGGCTGAAGCGAACGAAAAAATTATCTAAAAATTCAGAAGATGTTTTCAGGTATGCTATGGTTTTGTTTCTTTTTTTGAAATCCCACCGAAAGTCCATGTATGAACCCTCACCATTATTGGCATTTTCCATAACTTTTGCGAAGTCATTAATATAGCTGTCAAGATTGCTGGGGATAAAAATATCAATTAACCATGGTGGAATGAAAGAATAAAACCTGCCTGAAATTCTGGTTTTCGTATATTTTTTAAGTTTAAGAACCAGCCGTGCTTTTCTGTAATTTGTTGTGTAGTGTCCAGCGAACAGTGCACCAGTTGTAGAAAACTTCAGGCCGTGAACATTAAAAAAAGAATCACTGACGATAGTGAATTTATAGTCACGGACTGCTGCTGGAGAAAACTGCTCCTTGAAAACCGGTTCAGTTATCTTTTTAAAGGGTATGAATCGGCCCTTTGCGGTTAAAAACTCCAGTCTGAAAAAGCTTTTTTCTCTGCTTGCTGTACGGATTCTCAGATAGGCATGACTGTTAGCATTTTTAAACGTATAGGCAACAGAAAAAAGGTTTTTAATTTTTTTAAGATATTTACTTATTTCGGGAAATTCTTTTTTCCTATTTTTTTCACGTAATGATACTACCATGTCCACATGGGTATATTTCTTTTTTCTGAATGTTTTTACTGTTGCGAATGACTCAAGCTTAAATAGCTTATTCAGTAGCCCCGAGAGTTCCGGAAAGGACCGGGAATAATTATTGGCAATTTTTGCCGATGGACCAGTGAGGTTTGTAAAATGTTTTAATTTGCCGGCTGGCAGTCTTGCAAGGTTATACGGATCGATAACACGCATAACTGCTGATCCAAATTTAAGGAGGTTCCTGTTGGAATAGGGGCCGGAAAATACTTTTTGTTTAGAATATGCAGAGAAGGTTTTCTGACCTGTTTTTTTTGATTTCTTTTTTTTCAAAGCAAACAACTCTATGTAGTCACCAAATTTTCTCAGTTTGACTTTATTGAAATCTTTATAGGTGTGCTGAATTTCGAAATAACGGGTTTTTTCGGTTCCGATGAATTTAATCCCACGGTATCCGTCCGGCAGTGGCTTGAAATAGCTGCTTTGGTATATTTTGTCAAAATCAAAACGACTCAACTGATTATATATAAAGTTCTGAAGTGATTTTGTCTTTTTATCAGGCCTTAATTCTGTTGTGAGCTTTTTGACAAGGGTAAGCATGTCTATGGCTCCCGAGGCTCCCCTGGTGCCGGGACCAATTTTTTTTACAGCATCTGTGTAGGTAAATGAGCAAAATGATAATATAATAACTAAAACAATTAATTTTTTCATGATGTTCCTTTTTTCTGTCATACTCCCCTGTACAATACTTGAATAAGCCAGTTGTCCTCGAAGGAGAAGATGATTTTTGTTTCCGGGACAGTTGATTTAGATAATGACTAATCGCAGCCTGAATTAAAAAAAGCTTTGCATGGCTTGAACTTCCTGTCAATATTTTAATACTCCGGTACTGTGTAGCAATGCAGCATCCGCTTTTTATAAAGGCATTATATGAAAAGAAAGGTTTTTCCATAGTTGAATTTAAGGGCAAAGAAAATGCAATGCTTCCTTCCTTTACTAATGAGGGAAATACATATGTTGAGAAATTTGAAAGCTTTGAGGATGTTCCCTTTGAATGAATGAGCGAGAAGGTTTCTCGAAAAGTCGGGAAGGACAAAAAGCCCTGGTTTTTAAAGGCTGATATACCAGGGCAGTGAAATGTAATTCACCCGATAGAAAAAATTAACACATAACGACTGTTGTAGAATTTTTAAAAAAATATTGACACTAACTAGGTGTATGCTATAGTCCTTTCGATTTTTAAAAAAATAATTAACCAGGAGCTTACACGTGAAAATTTCAACAAAATTATTTCTTACTCTTGTCAGTATTGCCTTAATGGCACTGGCGGGCTGTGATTCTTCTGACTCTACGTATACAAAGGAACAGCTGGTCAGGGCAATTCTCACCGGTTCTGCCGATACTGTAGGAGACAGCAGCGAGGGTATTGGTTCAGGAAAAAAAGCACCCGTGACCATGGAATTCAGTGACACCATGACTCTTAATGAAATCTCCGGGTGCTCTTCTATTACCGGTTCATATAGCTACGATTACAGGATGGTTTATGATGATGTCACCTATGAATGGACTGAATATTCGATTGACATGGATGGCTCATTTGACATCGTCTATAGTGGTTGCAAAATAAAAGGAGACACTCTGACCGGGACACTGAGCGAAGATTTCACTTCCTCCACCAGTGGAATCGATGTGAATAATTTAACGTTAGAAAGTGAATATACTATCAGTGGTACTCTGACTATTGCCGGAACCAATGAGGGCACTCTGATTTTTAATGATCTTGTCTGTGAAATTAACCTGGTCGGCACTAGTTATACTTTCATCGTTACCAGCGGTTCAGTGTCCCTTGATGGTGAAGTAGTATCTATTGATACAATGTAATTTTCAGTATATAATTACTCACAGAAAAGGGTGCTCTTTGGGCACCCTTTTCTGTGTTTCCCGCCTGAAAAATTTTCTTAAAAAAGCCATGAGCAGGCTTTTTTTGTCCGACAATAAATACGTATGAACCCGGCAGACATAACATATGAAATTGTAGAGAATCCAGGAGAAGATCCGGCCCTTCTGGTGCATCTCGACGGCAAACCACGGCCTCTTCACAGCAGGCGCAATCCCCGCCGTGAGGCGGATTCCCTTGTCCCGAGCCTGAAATCGGCAGAGGGGGGCATCCTCATTGTTTTGGGGCTCGGCCTCGGCTACCACCTTGCGGGCCTTGAGGGGATGACCGGGGCGTTCACTGATGTTATCATTATTGACATTCTCGAGGGCATCGAGGAGCACCTTGATACCAACAGGGGCATCTCTTTTATTAAAAAAGACTATGGACCTCTTTTTTTAACTGGATGTACGATTCCAGACCTGAAGCCCCTTCTTGAAAAGCGTATCGATCTTGAGGGCTCTGAGCGCCTCACCGTAGTTGAGCATCCCGCGTCAAATCGCCTCTTTGCCCCCTATTACGGAGAGGTAAAGGAAGTTATAAAAGATATTATAAACAGTAAGGCGGCAAACCGGGTCACCCGTGAAGCCTTTGGTATTGCCTATCTTCGCAATGCCTTTAAAAGCCTGGGGCATCTTGAAAAGCTCCACCCGGTTCGGGACCTCTTTGGTGCTATGAAAGGAAAAACTGCCCTGGTTCTCTCATCGGGCCCGGGGCTCGATGAAACCGTTATGCGTCTCAAGACCTCAGAGCATCGGCCCTTTCTGATTTGTGTTGATTCGGCTCTTCCGGTATTGCGGGGCCGGGGGATTGACGTCGACTGCATTGTTTCGATAGACCCGCAGCCTCATATCATGGAGCACCTGAACCCGGGACGGGGCACGGCGCCCCTGGTGGTGGGAACCCTTTCAGGCTATGACCGCCTCTGGCCCTGGGCCGCCTTTGAGGGATGCTTTCTCAGTTTGAATTCCCATCCCGCGGCTCAGCTTCTTGATGAACTCTACCCGGGACATATCGGCTCGATTGACAGCGTTACCGGCACCGTGGCCGGCGAGGCCCTGATGCTGGCCCTGAAGATGGGCTTTTCCCGGGTCGCCGTAACGGGAATAGATTTTTCCTTTCCCCGGTATACTATGTATGCCCGGGGAAGCGCCTACCAGAATCGTTATGGTGCATTTTTAAACAGCCGCATGGCACCGGTTGAGACCCTAAACAGCAGGTATATTCGAAAATCCCGGGACGCCGGCATTGAGCTGGGTGTGGCGACGCGGCGTTCTTTTCTTCAGTACCGCCGGGCCATTGGTGAGCTGGTGGGTCGCGAGGGCGGTGAACGGGTTGTCCATATACGGGGCGAAGGTCTTTCCCTCGATAATGCCTCTGAAATGACCATTGACCAGTTGCTCCATGAGTCAGAAGAATTTTGTGAAGGAAGTCAGAGCCTTCCTGATTTCACCGGGCTGTCACTCCCCCTGGGTGAGTCCCTTGATTTACGTGAGCTTTTTCAGCTCTTAAAAAAGAAGGAAGTTTTACAGTCGGTACTGGTCGCCTCCCTGGCAGGATCCTCTGACGCGCGGCTTATGAGAGAAGCACGTTTTATCCGCACCATGATCCCGGGTGAATAAGGGGCGTAAACTTCCTTCACCATAAAAAATGTCCCCCATTCTGAAGAAAATCCGTTAAATGAAAATTTAAAGCTGGCCGATTATGTAAATGATAACTCCGGTTCTAAAGGAAAATTCAAGGATACAGGTTGAAGAGCTATGGAAAATTTCGATCATCAGCAGCAGGGTAATGTGAGGGAAAAGCAGTTTTATCTGCTTCATCTTGATACACCCCGTATTATTATTGTGTCATCGGTCATTATTGGCCTTATTGTTATTTCATTTCTTATGGGCATGAATTTTATCGGTGATAATGAGAACTCGCAGCAGATTGCCGCTACGAAGACCTTCGGTACTGAAAAAAGCGCGAATCTTCTTGATGAATCTATCCCCTCTCCGCCCCATGAGAACCTGGATAAAAATCCCTTTGAGGAAAAGATTCTTCCAGGTGATGAAAAATCCCAGGTGGCCCTCAAGGATTTGAAAAAGGAAGAGAAGGCGGGCGAAAAAACAGCTTCTGCTGATGTTCTTTCAAGTGAAGAGATCAATGAGATAATTCCTCCGCTTCCCGAAGAGAAGAAAAGGATCGCCAAAAAGAAAAAAGTTGTTAAAAAGAAAAAGAAAAGCAGCCGCGTTGCCCGCAAAAAGAAAAGTTCAAAGAAACGGGTTGCGAAAAAGAAAAAGCGAAGAGGCCGGGTAATAGAAGTCTCGGACAATACTTTTCGGCGGACAAAAAGCCGTTCAGGCTACGCCGTGCAGGTGTGTTCCTTTGACACAAAGAATAAAGCAAAACGTGAAGCAGGCCGGCTCCGTAAGATGAATTATGATACCTATATTGAAAATTCAAGAGTAAGCGGCAAGCGGTATTACCGGGTTCGTGTCGGTCCTGTAAGCAGTAAAAAGAAGGCCATTCGTCTTCTCAATGATATACAGGGAATTGACCGGTACCGTGCAAGCTACATGATTAAAGAATAAAGTAGAATATAATGCAGGTTCTTTTTAAAAAAACCCGGGAGCTGATAAATAAAATCGATCAGTTTATTGACCTGACAGCTGAGGCGAGTCTGCATTTCAGGCGCGCTTTGAATTTTTATCTCGATGACCGGTGCGAAGAGTTTGATGACCGTTCAAATACTATCAGGGAATTTGAAAGCCGGGCCGATTCGGTTCGCCGTGATATTGAAGGTCAGCTCTATGTTCAGACCCTCATCCCAGAGTCACGGGGAGACGTTCTGGGCATTCTTGAGAACATGGATTATATTACTGATAATGCCAAAGCAACCATCCTTGCCTTTTCCATAGAACAGCCTGATATTCCTGCTATTGTCAGCCGGGGGTACCGGGACCTGGTTGACCCGGTATGCCTCAGCGTTGAAAGCCTGGTGCAGGCAACCAGGGCTTTCTTTGTTGAACCCCAGGCGGTTAAGGATCATCTTCATCTTGTAAAATTTTATGAACGTGAGGCTGATTCCCTGGCGGAGAAAACAAAGCGGGATATTTATTCCCTCGACATTGACCTGTCTCATAAAATGCAGCTCCGGGATTTTACCCATTATATTGATAACATTGCCGATGTCGCCCTTGAGGTGGCTGATCGTCTCGGGATCGCGGCTATTAAACGGATCGGTTAGGGGTAGTGATTGCCTTTCTGTTTCTTTCCAGCGGGCTTTTTCTTGGATGGTCCCTGGGCGCCAATGATGCCGCCAATATTTTCGGAACAGCTGTCGGGTCCCGAATGCTTAAGTTTCGGACCGCTGCAGTCATTGCCAGTATTTTTATTATCCTTGGGGCAGCCCGTTCCGGTTCGGGTACGGTGCATACTATCAGTACCCTCGGGAATGTTAATATGGCGGCGGGGGCCTTTACCGTGGCCCTTTCCGCGGCCCTTGTTGTCTACTGGATGACCCGCCTTTCTCTTCCTGTTTCAACATCCCAGGCAATAGTCGGGGCTATCGTCGGCTGGAACCTTTTCAGCGGATCATTGACTGACATGCATTCATTGTCCCGCATTGCCATGACCTGGATTCTTTCACCCCTTATCGCGGCGGGTGTTTCTTTTCTGCTTTACGGTGCAGCACGAATCATCATATCAAAGATTAAGATACATGTTCTTACCCTGGATCATTATATTCGAATCGGTTTTGTTGTTGCGGGAGCTTTTGGGGCTTATGCCCTCGGTGCAAATAACATAGCAAATGTTATGGGGGTCTTTCTTTCTGTGTCTCCCTTTACCATGGTGCATCTCGGTTCTCTTTCTGTTTCTTCTCCTGAACAGCTTTTTTTTCTCGGAGGTGTCGCCATTGCTGCCGGGGTTGTTTCATACTCATACCGCGTCATGAGTACCGTGGGAAAGAGTATCCTGAAACTGACACCCCTTTCCGCCCTGGTGGTGACTATTGCAACAGGAATTGTTCTTTTTCTTTTTGCCTCTGAAAGCCTTGAATACTGGCTCGCCTCACGGGGACTTCCGACATTTCCCCTTGTTCCCGTATCGAGTTCCCAGGCGGTAGTGGGAGCGGTCATTGGTATCGCCCTGACCCGGGGCGGCAGGGGAATGGATGCTGCAATTGTAGCCCGGATCTCATCGGGATGGGTTATCACGCCGATACTTGCCGGGGTGGTCGGTTTCTTTTCACTTTTTGTTATCCAGAATGTTTTTAACCAGCAGGTGACTGCACCGGTATATTACCAGGTGACTGCACCCTGTGAGGAAGAGCTGAAAAGACTTAACCGGTGGAATCGGGGCTTGGTGGCGATCAGGGGGAAAACTTTTGAATCAGCACGAAACTTTGACAAGGCACTTGTTGACGCAGGAGAAAAGATTTCTCTCCAGGTTCGTGATCAGGCTCTGGCCCTCGGAAGGCTTCAGAAGGTGAGAGTAAAGATGGTAAAACTTCCCGCTGAATCAGTAAAAAACTTTTTGTCCCCGCAACAGGTCAGCGCCCTGAAGCTTTTTGAGGGCCGCAGCTATAGCCACGCCTGGCAGCTCGAGGCGGAACTTGCCTCCCGTGATGATTCATGGAAACTGAAAGAGGTATCGGTGTTGAACAAGCAGCACAACCGGGAAATTCGTCTCAGGATTGATTTTTTGCTTAAGCATTTCAGTGTAAAGAATAAAGGGTAATATTTTTTATGAAAATATAAATAGCCTCGACTGACCGGTGCTTTTTTAATATTTTAACTTGCAGGTTCCTTAAAGATTTTTTCTCTCTCATGTTTCGGTATGCGGTGCTGAAGAAAAAACCTCAGAGTTTAAATCGAAAACTTAACACACCACTATAAAACAAATTTTTTCAGGATACAAAAATGGACGAGGATTGCAGAATAGTAAAACCAGGCAATGGTAATACCCTTATTGGTGAAAATGGCGAGATACTTCACCCCCCGGAGGATTGGGGATTTTTCCCTGCAGGTGATGCGGGGATTACCAGAAAAATTACCGCAAAAGGCGTCTTTTGGCGTGTGCAAATTAAAAAGGGAAAACGGACTATCTCAAAGGGAGTATGGGCACCCCTTGATACCATAAAAGATGCAAAGAATACAGTAGAAGCAGTAAGGTCAACTGACTCGTACAAAAGAAAGCTTGCAAGCAGCCTTAAGTCCCGGGAGAAAAAACAAGCTGAATATGAGATAGAGTTTTTCGAATCGGTTAAAGATTTCCTTTCATTCAACCAATGCTATAAAGAACTGGAGCAGAAACTGGCTGAAGCGGTAACTCTTCATGCCGTACCGGTGGGAAGTGGAACTGTCGCTCGAACAGCCATGATACCCATTGAAGAACGTGCTGCAAAAGCTGTAATCGCATGGATGCGGCACAAAACAACAGCGTACGATTCCATGGTCATACCCCGAATAAAAGGGAAGAGAAGGGAGGCCAGAAGAATGCTGGCACAACGTTCTTCTCAAATTCTCGACACATACAGAAAAGGGAAAAACATTCCTGAGAATTGTCCTTTGCAGTCAGCAATTGAAAAGTTATAACATCAGGAGCAGTGATATGTTTGCTGTCCTTAATGAACTGGTAAGCCTGCTGAAACTGGATCAGTATCTTGCTAAAGGTTAAAATAAGCCTTTTATGATTTAAGAAAACATTACGAAAGAATAAAACCTATTGTATAATTTGTAGCCAGTCAGCCAACAGGGGGCTGGTATGCACGGTAACCAGGGGTGTCCTGTTGTTTGTATACATATCCGGATTGTAAAAAATTCTTGCACCTATTTGTGAAAGAGTATTTAATTGATAAAGGCAGTTTGTTTTTCATGAAAGGAAGTGCAGGTTGGCAACATGAAGACACGGTGGTCAGAAGAAGCTGTAAGCAGCTGGTACGAAAAACAACCCTGGCTGGTGGGATGTAATTTTATTCCCAGCAGCGCGATAAACCAGCTTGAGATGTGGCAGGAAGAAACATTTGATTTAGCTGTCATTGAAAAGGAAGTCAAATGGGCTGCTGAACTTGGTATGAATACTCTGAGGGTTTATCTTCATGATATAGCATGGACAGTAGACCGGGAAGGCTTTAAGAAGCGTATCGATGAATTTTTGACAATTACCAGGTCCCATGGAATAAAACCGCTTTTTGTTATATTCGATGACTGCTGGTATCCTGATGCGAAATCGGGTCCTCAACCCGCACCCGTTCCGGGAAAACACAATTCCGGGTGGCTTCAGTCTCCTGGTAAAAAAGCAGCTAAAGATAGAAAAGAATTGAAGCGACTTGAAGACTATGTCCGTGATATCGTCACCACTTTTAAAGATGATGATCGTATTCTCATGTGGGATATTTACAATGAACTGGGGAATGTTTTTCTTGATACCCTTGCACAGCCTGCATATATCAGAATCCCGAAACTGGCGTATCTCGCTCTTCGGTTTTTTCTCTTTCAACCTGCAACACTTCCTTTGTTTAAAAAGACTCTTCAGTGGGTCCGTGAATCAGATCCTTCTCAGCCGGTTACTGCGGGGATTTACATGCCCCACAGGAGGATGAATAAAGTTCTCACCGCATCGTCCGATGTTATTTCCTTTCATAATTATAGTGATATTAAGAATCTTGAGAAGCAGATCAATGAATTGAAAAAACACAACCGCCCTCTTGTCTGTACCGAATACCTGTCTCGTGTCGATGGAAGTCTCTTTGAGACTTTTCTCCCTGTATTCAAAAGAGAAAAAATCGGGTGCTTTAACTGGGGATTGGTAAGCGGCAAGACACAGACAATTTATTCCTGGGCAGACAGGGGAAGGACAGAAGAGCCGGAAGTCTGGTTCCATGACATACTACGAACTGACGGAACTCCCTTTGATGACGGGGAAGTAAAACTCTTAAAAAGTCTTACTGACAGGTAAAACTTTTTTTTCATAAAAATAAAAGAGCAGGATGATGAAAAAATTTTCTATTTCTGCGGCATGATTTTTGCAGTGATAAGAATGTATGTGTCCCATACGTTTGTTATCCCAAACTATTTGCTCTTTTCTGACACTTTATTGGTAACAATAGTGGGCATTGTGTTCCAGATCGAAGGATTAAATTGTTTGGGATGGATAAAATGAAAAATTTTAAAACTTATGCAGTAAGTAGAATTATTTGCAGTTCTTTTCTAATTATTTCCTGTGCAACAGCTCCTCCTCTTCTGAATTTAAGTCCCCTTGAAGGAAAGGTGGAATGGCTTCATGGGAAGCAGTATGTAACACAGCGAGATAGTAGAATTAAATATGTACTGGCCTTTGAGGGGTATCGGAATTCTTTGCTGAAATTTGATGTTAAAATAAAGAATAATTCGAGGCGCAGTATTCTAATAGATCCTTCTTCTTTTTATTACGTCCCTTTGGAAACTAAAAGTAAGGAAATACCCGTTAGTAAATTTGTCTTTGCAGGAAATCCAGAAGAAGAAATCCTTAAGTTGCAGGCAAAAATAATTCAGGAAAAAACTGATTATAAAAATGACCAGACTGCAAATGAAGTTTCCGGTTGCCTCGGTTCATTTTTTAGTATTGCCGATAAAACTGAAGAAGACAGGCGGAGCTCAGAGGAATTGCAGGAGCGTGTCAGACGAGACAAAAGAAGCCGGGAAAGATTAAATATAAGAAAATTATCTTTATATAAGAGATCAATTGAATTTTGGAAAACTGAGGCTTTAAGGAAGAATACGCTGAAACCTGGCCAATCAATTTCTGGAATAATTGTCTTTCCTGCCCGACATAAAGCGGATAAAGTTCTTCTTTTTACTCAGGGTGAGAAGAAGGTTATGATGTTTCCTTTTCAGCAGAAACAGGTTGTTCTTCGGCAAAATACTTATTAAAGCTTTCCTTTGTCGTTGTTTCCTGTGTCTCAATAATGAAGAAAGGAGCGGGTAACCCGCTCCTTTCTTCATTATTGAGTTGATAGGGGTTTAATATAAATTATCTTTAATGAAAAGCTCCTCAAGTTCATCCGCCTTTGCGGCAATATAGGTTAAAGACTTCATGAACCGGTGTGGGTCACAGTCCTGGAGGAGAACCGTATTGCGCAGAATCAAAGTATCATTCAGGAGTGATATAGCACCGTAATCAAAGGTGGTATTCTGCTGAAGGCTGTATTTGTAGAGTTCACAGAGGTCTTTTTTCAGTTTTCCGATGACTGAGTAGTAATTGATAATACGGTCACCTGACTCGTCACTGGTCAGTGTAATAAGAATTTCCTGTGACCGGCCACCTTCGAATTCGATGTTGGTGGTATAGTTGCCATCGTCATCCTTGTGAAAACGGATTTTGAATTCACTTGCCACTGCTGATATAAAACCGTCAAAAATCTCCATGCCTATCCTCTTTTATTAAGATAAAGTATTATAACATATTAATGTGTTTCGTCAAGAAATATAAACTTTTCCCCGGCTCTTGATGAATTTGCCGGAAATGATTACATGAATGTAATAAAAAAACCAGATGTCATAACAGGTCTATCCTTTTTTAACACTGCAGTTATTTTTTTGCAGGTAGCAGGTAGGAACGCAAACTGTTTATTAGAGTCTATTCTTCTTTTTGAGAGAATATTAATTTCTTGATTTTATTTTGTGCTTTTTTACATAATGGAAAAAAAAAGACGTATTTACACAAAAAAATAAAAAAATCAGGGTACGGCATATGATTCCGGCAGCGGCAGCACTATGGGAAAACAAAAAACAAAGAAAGCTTATTCTAAATAACGCGGAAGAGCATGTACGGTTCCTCGCTGTTGAGCTTGGAGAGCGGACTCTTCGTGAATATGACCATCTGAATCAGGCGAAGTACTATATAAAAGATTATTTTGCTCAATTCGGTCATGAAGCGATAGAGCAGAAATACATGGCCAACGGTATGGAAGTCGGTAATGTTATTGCGGAGATCCGGGGCTTTGACCAGCCTGATAACATCATTGTCATCGGTGCTCATTACGATACTGTAGAAGATACCCCGGGGGCTGATGATAACGGCTCAGCCGTAGCGGGTCTTCTTGAAATTTACCGGCTTCTTTCTGAGTTTCAGTTTAAGAAAACAATACGCTTTGTAGCCTTTACGCTCGAAGAGCCGCCTTTCTTTTCTTCCGACCTGATGGGAAGCATGCAGTATGCTACCATGTGTAAAAAAAATAAAGACAACATCGAAATGATGATTTGCCTTGAGATGATTGGATACGCTGACAAAAAGTATGTCCAGGAATTTCCCTTCGAAGATATGAAACGGGACAAGCCTCCCCGGGGAGATTACCTGGGAGTTTTTTCTCTTCCTTCGTGCCGTCCCCTGGTAACCTTCTGGAAGGACATGTATAATGCCCACGCAAAGCGGAAAATATTTGATATTGTGGGGCCCGCGTCAATCCCGGGAATTGATTTGTCAGATCACCGCTCGTTCATCAAGAACGGTTATCCTTCCTTTATGCTTTCTGATTCAGGGTACTATAGAAACAAGAACTATCACCAGGAGAGTGATACCGCTGACAGCCTGAACTATAATTTTATCGCTGAAAATATTCACAATATTTATATTACACTTAAAGAGATGCTGAACATGGGGCCTCTCGATTTCAGGAATTAAATATAGCATGGAATGTAAAAAAGAACAGAATCTTGACCGCTGCAACTGCAGCTATGAACCCTGTTCCCGTAAAGGTGTCTGCTGTGACTGTATTGACTATCATCTCCGGTCACGGCAGCTTCCCGCCTGCGTCTTTCCCGCCGGGGCGGAAAAAACCTATGACCGTTCATTTGAGCATTTTGCCCGCCTGGTCAATGATGGCAAAATTTAATTTTTTATTGTGATGGAATAGTATATTGAACCCTCTGCTGCCTGTTAAAGAAACCCTGCGCAAAATGCGCCGCTCTGACTGTCTTCCTCATAAAAAAGTACTGATTCTTGAAGGGGGAGGCATGCGGGGGATTTTCCCTACGGGAGTTCTTCAGTCCTTCGCGGATCGAAACTATTATCCCTGGAAACTGGTTATCGGATCATCAGCCGGTGCCCTGACCGGCGCCGCCTATACTGCCCGGCAGATTTATCTTGCCCGCGATGCTTTTTTTACCCGGCTCCTGACGGGGAAGTTTATTCACCTTTCCAATATTCTCAATACGGATAAGCATATACTTGATCTTGACTGGATGATTGAAACGATTGTGCAGGGCTTTGATCCATTGAACACAGGGCGCCTCAAAAAAGAGATACCGGTAATTATAACTGCCACAAAGGTAAATGATAACCGTCTGCCTGAGACAGTCTATCTTTCATCAAAAAAGGATGATGTCATCACTGCTCTGAAGGCGACGGCGGCAATTCCCTATCTCTACCGGGGCTTTGTTCATTATAATGATATGCGGCTTCTCGACGGGGGACTTCTCGATCCGATACCCTTTGTAAAGGCCCTTGAAATGGGCTATCGGCAGGAAGATATTCTGGTTGTTCTGACCCGTCCGAAGGGTTATCGAAAAAAAGTTGAATCCTTCTGGATTCGGAGTCTTTATGAAAATTATTTCAGTGATGAAAAATTTTCTTCACTGGTTGCATCAATGGAAAACCGGTACCGAAAATACAACCGGATACTCGATGAGCTTGAGCAGCGATACACCGGCATCGATGTCATCTATCCTCCTGACGATTTTGATGTTGACCGTTTGACCCAGGACCCGAAAAAGATTCTTGAGGGTTTTGAGATGGGCATCTCTTCAGCTGCAGAATGGATGTTTCCCCGCTGTTTCGAAAAAACTACTTAAAGGCATCCTTAATCAGCAGGGCCACGGGAATCCCTCCCTGCTTAAAGGTTATTTTTCTGTCAAAGGCACAACCAAGTGCCTTCTCAGCTTCCGGACCGGGAACAATTATGGCAAAGCCGTAATCTTTATAGTGGGATGAAATCATTGTGCCGATGCGTCGGTAGAGCCCCTCGACATTTCCCGTTTCAAGGCGCTTCCCGTAGGGAGGATTTAAAAGAATGAGTGAAGGAAGTTTAAAGTCCCGGTCTGTTTCGGGTTCAAAGAAATCCTTCTGTGTTATTGAAACTTTTTCGCCCAGGTTGGCCCGGGAGAGATTTTCCTGCGCGGCTTCAAGGGACTTTTCGTCTATATCAGAAGCAAAAAATTGAGGAAGTTTAACGGTGCTGTCTACTGTTTCGGCGATACTTTTTTTCAGGTGCAGAAAGGCAGGCCTGCTGAATACGGGCCATTGCTCAAAGGTGAAATTTCTTGAAGCACCGGCTGCCTTTCCCCGGGCCATGTCGGCCCCTTCAATGGTAAAGGTTCCCGAGCCGCACATGGGATCGATAATGCTTTCATACTTTAAGAAGTGAGCCGCCTGAAGTATCGCCGCGGCTCTGGTTTCCCTCAGGGGGGCTTCGTTTACGTTCACCCTCTGGCCCCGGCGGTAAAGAAGCTCTCCACTTGAATCGAGGCTCACAGTGCACCGGTCGCGGTAGAGGCGTATAAATATCTGCTGGCGCGGGCCTGTCTCTCTGCCCTTGACCGGTTTGCTGAACTGCCTGAGGCGTTCGGCGAGACCGCTGCGAACTTCCTCTTCAACCCGGTCTGTATGGTAAAGCCGTGACTTGCGGGCCGTAATGGAAAATGAAAAGCTGGTCTCGGGGTTCAGGTAGAGCTCCCAGGGAATCTCGGCAATGAGATCTTTCAGGGTTGAAAAGTTCAGTACATTAAAAGACGTAACCCGAAGCAGAAGGCGTGTGACAGTGCGGGCCATGAGATTGACACGGTAGCAGTCTTCTATTTTTCCCTTAAAGAGAATGCCCCCGGTAGTGACTTCGAGAATTTCCTTTATGCCGAGGCTTTCAAGCTCAAGACGTGAGGTTTCTTCAAAGCCGGGATGACAGACGGCAAAAAAACGGTGCGATCTTCCTTTGATGTGCTGCTTGACCCGGCGTGCCAGGGCTCCCGGTTTTTGTGAAGGTTCACTCATGATTTTTTACATTCTCCCTGTGAGATAAAGGCAATGATTTCGTCAGCCATCGATTCGGGACTGAGATTATCTCCTGCAACAGTACAATCGGCCCATGCCCTGTAAAGGGGGGCCCGTTCATTGTAGAGTTCCGCCAGTGTCATGCCGGGCCGCCTGGCCATGCCCCGGGTATCAGCATTGTTGACCCGCTCTTCCAGGGCGGCCGGAGAAACATGAAGGTAAATAATAGTCCCGAGTCGGGCTAGATGCGACATGGCGTCCTGGGAATAAATGACACTCCCGCCGGTAGCGATAATGTGAGCTGAAAGATTCAGGGAGGCAACAACTTCCCCCTCAAAAATTTTAAAATCTTCTAAGCCCCGGGCTTCAAAAATTTTCTGCAGTGATGCCCCTTCGCGTTCTTCGATTACCTGGTCTGTATCGACAAAGGGCATCTTAAGGCGCCGGGAAAGTATAGTGCCCAGGGTGGTTTTTCCCGCCCCGGGCATGCCGATGAGAATTATGTTTTTCATTTTCTCTGAAGCACCGCGAGGGTCTCAATGTGGGGGGTCTGGGGAAACATATCCCAGGCCTCAAAGGAGAGGATCTCATAGTCAGTTAATTCAAGGACATCGTCTCTGAAGGTCGACGGATTACATGACATGTAGACGATGCGTTCGGGGGCCATTTCTGTAATAGACTTGCGCATTTTTGGGTGAATACCGCTTCGGGGCGGGTCCATGACCAGGGTGTCGTAGCTGTTTTTTTCTTCCCGCATATGAACCCGGGCGTCTTCGCAGACAAAGCTGACGTTTTTAATGCCATTGATCTCCCGGTTTATGTTGGCTGTGTCTACGGCCTCGCTGTTCAGCTCAACACCGGTAACCGATTCGGCCTTTTCGGCGATAAAGAGTGAAATGCTTCCTACGCCGGAGTAGAGGTCGAGAACCTTTCCGTTGACTTCCTCTTTAATTCGTCGGTACATCTCCCGGGCAACCGGGCTGTTTGACTGAAAAAAGCTGTTTGGTGTTATGCGGTATTTGATGCCGTCAAAATTTTCTTCGATGTAACCGGTCTTGAAATCTTTTATTACAGGGCCCATGCTGAGGTCGGCGAGGCCGTCGCTTAAAAGCTGCGAGGCGCTGTCGACTTCCTTTACTAAAAAATCAGTCACCGGATTAAGGTTGTCTTCACTGTTGGCGGTGACCAGGTTTATCATTACCTGTCCGGTAAAGTAGGCCTGGCGAAGAACCGCGTAACGGAGGTAGCCATGGTGGCTCAGGTAATTGTAGCCTTCGATCTGCTTCATCAGGGGAACCAGTTCTTTGAAAACTGATTCTGATTTTTCCTGCATCAGGGGGCATTCTTCCAGGTCGCAGACGAACTTGAAGCTTCCCCGCTCCCGAAGCCCCACCTTACCGAAGGCTGAAACAATATCCATCCGGTTACGGTAGCCGAAGGGCTCGGCGCCCGTGACTTTGTCGAGGCTTACGATTCCATCAAGGAGTTCATTGAGATATGCCTTTTTCAACTCGAGCTGATTTTCATAGGGGATGTCCTGAAAGAGGCAGCCCCCGCAGGTTCCGAAATGCCGACACTTTGGTTCGGCCCCGTCGCCCCTGAACTGGTCTGCAAGACGCTGAAATTGCTGTTTCTTTTTCTTTTTCATCAGTTGAATGTCCTTTTGAGTTGGTGGAGAGTCATGATGGAGATTTCTCTGGTGGTGTAAAGTGCAAAATTTTAAAAAGCCCTTGCATGCCGGGTGGTTTTGGTTAATAATTTAATATTCCGGTGGGGTGAGGCAGCTGCTGATAGAACTTTTGAATGCTTTATGTAACCGGAAAAGCTGATTGAGCAGTTGAATATATCTACTGGAGAGTATCATGTATGCATTAGCTATCAATGGAAGCCCCCGTAAAGGAGGAAACACCGAATTCCTCTTGAATGAAATATTGAGCGAACTGCAGACTGTCGGCTGGGAGACGGAACTGGTTAAAGTCGGCGGAACGGATATTCGCGGCTGCATCGCCTGTGAAAAATGTTTCGAAAACAAGGACAATAAATGTTCTGTAAAAAATGATTCCTTTAATGAAATCTTTTCCAAAATGTTGAAAGCCGATGCCATGATTCTTGGTTCTCCAACTTATTTCGCCGCAGTCTCTGCCGATTTAAAGGCTTTAATAGAAAGAGCCGGTTATGTGGCCTATGCAAATGATCATGCATTTTCGGGAAAAATTGGAGCTGCTGTCGCTGCAGTCAGGCGGGGAGGCGCTACACATGTATATGATACGATCAACCATATGTTTCAGATGTCACGGATGGTTATACCATGTTCAACTTACTGGAATATGGGATTTGGACTTGGTAAAGCAGAAGTGAAAGATGATGAAGAGGGTTTAGCAAACATGCGTCACCTTGGGAAGTCCATTGACTGGCTGGGAAAAGCAATACAGCCAGTGCTTGCTGATTACCCAAAAGGCGAATAAGGTCAGGAACTAAAATTTTTAAAAGTATCAATATTTAACATTCCAGTGAAAAGATTCTTGTTCTATTAAAGAATTTTGATCCTTATGTGTCGGCTGATGCTGGAGGATTGTCCTGAATATCAATAATAAATTGCTTGAACGTCGGTGTTAAATGAGTATACTTTATTTAAGCACATCAATAATTAATTAGAAAAGAAACAATAATGAAAAGACTAATAGACTTTATTAAAAATCACCTCAATATCAAGGTGCTCATTGTATTTATGGGTACATCAGCAACTACTGTTTTTATCTTACTGGCAGTTTTGTTTTACATTGTTTATTCACAAGCATCATCCTTTGCTACAGAAGAACAAATATTTAATCTTTTAAAGCAGATGTCCATAGCAACAGTAATAATTGTACCGATAATCACTGTTGTAATGATTGCAATTTTTTTACGATTCCTTCAGTTCATAATTGTAAAGCCTGTTAATTTAGTGAAGAAGGTTACTCAAACTATTTCGAGTGGTGATTTTACCATCGAAGTCAGAGATGACATTAAATCAGAAGATGAAATTGGAATTATGATGCAATCTCTTGCATCAATGGTAAAGATACAAAGAAATATTGTTAAAACAGTTAATATGTATACAGATGGTCTGGCCTCATCTTCAGAGAACATGGAGAACATCAGTAATAAGATGGTAACCATGTCTCAAGATCAGGCTGCATCTATGGAACAGGCTTCAGCAGCTCTGGAAGAAACCCTTACTTCTATGGAACTTATCAATGAACGTTCAACTGAGCAGTTTAACAAGGTTGATAAAAATGCTGAGCGTATGGCTAATATGGCAACTGAAGCAAATGATTCATATGATGAGGCATTAAATGTCACGCAACTTATGGAACAAACTGTAGTAAAGGCCCGTAATGGAGAGGATGACCTCAATGATATGGTTAAGGAAATGCAGAATATCAAAGAGAGTACCTCAAAGATTGAAGAGATCATTGGTATTATCAGTGATATTTCAGATCAGGTTAATCTTTTATCTTTAAATGCAGCTATTGAGGCTGCACGTGCCGGTGATCATGGTAAGGGTTTTGCTGTTGTGGCAGATGAAATATCAAAGTTAGCTGAAGAAACAGCAAGCAGTGCAAAAACAATTAATGACCTAGTTAGTCAGGGTAATAATCAGGTTGATGCAGGAACCGAAATTGTAAATAGAACTGCAGGTACCTTTCATGATATAATAGAATCTATAGAAAATGTATCGCAGGTTGTAACCCGATTTTCAGAGACCTTAAAGCTTCTTGCTGACACTGCATCTGAGTCAAAGGAAAAGACCGGTGGTATTAAACAGATTTCCCGCAGCATCTCTGATGCAACTGATGAGCAGATGTCTACAAATAAAGAAATTTCATCAACAATAGATAAGGTAAATGCAGACTCTCAGGTGCTGGTTGATTATGCCGGTTCTATCTCCACAACCTCAGATGATATCAGGAAAATAGCACTTGAATTGAAGGATAACCTGGAAAATTTTAAGGTATAATATTTTGAAATTCCAGCGGTATGATCCAGATTCGTATAAGTGCCATTCTGTCTCATGTGCGGGCTGATGTTTGAAGACTTTCCTGAATATCAGTATCATTCCGGGGGAAGCTCAATAATCGGCGGCTCATTATCCTTTTGTTCAAGATGCCCCCGTATTTTTGCCAGCTCTCGTTCTATTTTTTCGATATCCTTTCCCTGAGAAAGGAGTGCGTCATTCAGATCTTCGATGGTATTTTCAAGGAATGAAATTTTTACTTCAAGTTCGGTAACTCGTTCTTCCATTTAAAAGTCTCCTCTTCCTTTGGTTGCTTTTTTTCTATATCATGTATTGCAATAACTGGCAATTATAATTTTTGCATCTGTAATACAAGTTTTGAAGCATTAGAAAGCAGTTAAGCGAAAGCTCTCATATATCAGGGGATTTTGGATCTTTTTCAGGTAGTATTTTAAAATAATCGTGAAATGCTGCATTGAAATAAAATTGACAAGGTCCCTGTTCCGGGATTATTATACATAATCAACAGGAGAGCAGGAGAGCAGGAGATATTGTTATGGTTCAGAAAAGGCCGATTAAGGTTGATGAACAGATTGATATATTTTTGAAAAATAACCCCATTGTTCAAAAATACTCATCAGCAGGTAAAGTTATTGAATACCGATTTTACTATGATCTGCAGGCTGATATAACTGATTTATGGCCCCGCCTTACTGATACCTCTGATATTAACCGGCGTCTTGGTTTTTCGAAAATGAAGTTTTACGAAAGGAAGGGAAGATTATTTGGAAGTAACCGTGTCCTCGGTATGCGCCAGGAGTGGGAAGAAATCCCCTGGCAGTGGGAAGAAGAGACCTTCCTGAGCACAGAAAGAATCTATAGTAAAGGCCCTGTCCTCTATGTTCGGGCAACTTACCTGGTAAGCATAATAGCCCCTGGAGAAACAAGGGTTGTTGTCTACTTTGCCTGGGTGCCCAGAGATGTTAGGGGGAAGATTGTTTTCAACCTGGCCCGTCCTTTTCTCGATAAAAAATATCGCAGGGTTATGGAAACCATCGCCGCTCAATCGGGAGCTGGAATCCAGTTCAACCTCCAGCCGGTCAATTATCTTCAAACCAGTGAAAGGAAAAAAGGCCCATCCAATGGAAAGGGTCTCCAGAAAATTCGTGATATTCTTTTACGGGAGGGCCTGGCCGATGACCTGATAAAAGACCTTGTTCATTTTGTCTCTTCGGCACCCGGGCATGAGCTGCACCGGATTCGTCCCCGTGTCCTGGTTCGCGGTCTTAACCGGGAGCTTCGTCCCTTTCTTGAGTTAATGCTCTACAGTACCCGGGCGGGACTTTTGAATATGACCTGGGATGTCGTGTGTCCCCATTGCCGTGGTATCAGGGAGCGTGTCGATCATCTCTGGGAAATTCCAAAGCAAAGCAAATGCGACGTCTGTAAAATTGATTTTGATACCACTGGTATAAACGCCCTTGAGATAACGTTCCATGTTAATCCAGAGATAAGAAAGATTGAGGAAGTTTTCTACTGCAGCGCCGAGCCGGCAAAGAAAAACCATATTCGGTTTCAAAAAGAAGTTGAACAGGGCGATACGATGGTAACATTACTTCCTCTGGAAGAAGGAAGATACCGGCTCCGTGTACTTGGAGATAAAATTTTTAATCTTCTTGATGTGCAAAATGATAATCCTTCTCATGATATACTTTGGGAACCTGAAATGGTGAACAAATATTTTCAGACTACACCTGGAGTCAGTATTAGAATTGACAATACTGAAGGAGAACGGAATATTTTTATTATAGAAGAGAATGCTGAAGACGCCGATGCTCTGCGTCCTGCTGATCTTTTTAATTTTCAGGAATTCAGAGACATCTTCTCAGCCGAAGCACTTTCTCATGATCTTTCTATTGATGTGGGTATCCAGAATATTCTCTACATAGATATAGTCGGATCAACAGACCTATACCACCGTGAAGGGAATAGTGGTGCATTTTCTATTGTCAGGGAATATTTTAAAATTAATCATGATGTTGCAAAAAAATATAGCGGGGCTCTTATTAAAACCATGGGTGACGCGGTGATGATTTCCTTTGAGCGGTCTATTGATGCTGTGCGTGCCGCTGCTGCATTTATGTCTATTTTTAATGATCATCATGAACATTCTCCAGTAAAGGTTCGCATTACACTTAACCGGGGTCCCTGCCTTGCAGTAAATTTAAACAGCGGGATCGATTATTTCGGACAGCCGGTAAATGTTGTAGCAAAACTACAGGTCTATGCGGGAGCCGGGGATATTGTCATGACGGATGACTTTATTCGAGAGCCTTTGGTGACAGCTTATCTGAAAAAGAAGGGATTTTCCATGAAAAATCCCCGTGTTGGTACCGTGAAGGGATATGGTGATTTGTCATACTGGAAGATTAAACTTAAATTTCCAGAAAACATATGATATGTATACTGGCAGGAGTGTGAAATAATGAAAGAACAAATAATACATGATATAAACTGCATCGCCAGTACATGGCCCCCGGACCCGGAAAAAATAACCCTTCTTTTTATTCATGGTTCAGGAAACACCCGGCGTCTCTGGAAAAAGCAGGTTTCAGGACTTTCTGACGCCGCCAATGTAATTGCAATTGACCTTCCTGGTCACGGTAACTCCCCGGGGAATGGCTGTGACAGCATTACCGCCTATGCCGGGGTAGTTGAAAAATTTATAGCTGATGCGGGGCTTAACCGGGTTATCCCCTGCGGTCTCAGTCTCGGCGGTGCAATTGCCCTTCAGATTATTCTTGATGCTTCTGAGAAATATCCTGCCCTGGTTCTGGTTAATTCAGGGGCCCGGCTTCGGGTGCTGCCTGCAATATTTGAAACTATCCGCAATCATTACAGCGGCTACGTTTCATCCCTGGCGACCATGGCGGCTTCTGAAAAATGCGACAAAAAACTTCTCGATGATATTCTCGACGATGCCCGGGACTGTGCCCCTGATGTGGTGTTGAATGATTTCACCGCCTGTAATCATTTTGATGTCATGGAGCGTTTGAGAGAAATAGAGATGCCGGTTCTTGTTCTCTCTGCAGATGAAGATCGCCTCTCACCGATAAAATATGGGGCCTACCTTGCTGATAATATTTCAGCTGCAGTCCATGTCACCATTGAGGAGGCGGGGCACATGTCTCCCGTGGAAAAACCTGGCGCGGTTAATGATGCTATCAGAGGATTTTTGAAGTCACTGTAGCTGGATCTCATCGAGTCCCTAATCTTGTGCAGTCTCCCTTTTCATGAAAACCGTAAAAGTGTAGTCCTGCCCGTCGTCGATAATGGTTACGTCATTGCAAATCCGTAAGCACATCTTTTTGATTGATTCCGGGTCAGCATAATAAAAATTACCCGTATCAGGAAACAGGTCAGCACTTCGTGACGAGAGAAGATTGAAGGCACATCCTTTTTCTGCAAGGTGATAGAGCCGTGCGATGAAGGCAGCGATATACTCCTCCTGGGTAAAAAAGCGGTGGTTCGTAATAATGTTTAATGCCCCTGAGCAGAAGGTGTAATCGTAACTTCTGAAAAAAGAATACTTCAGAAAGTCTTCTTTTAGAAAAAGTTGATTTCGGTAAAGAACTCCGGCTTTTTGTATCATCTCTTCGACTATGTCAATGCCGGTATAGTCATAGGTGCAGTAGCCGAGACTGGCAAGATGCCCCGCAAGATGCCCCAGGCCGCATCCCACGTCAAGGACTGAAAAGTGATCATGGTCGTCAATAATCTCTATCAGGCAGTCAAAAAGCCGCTCCTGGAGATATTCGCTCCAGCCGACAGCCTCGGCTGATAATGACTGGTGACTGCTCAGCTTTTCAGAGTAGTAGTTGTAGAAATATGTGGTCCGGAGTCCCGGGGTATTCATAGCTGTAACCTGCTTTATATCTTTACTCAATATACTACATCCCATGGCCGCTGGCTACCTTGAATTATCTGTCCCGGGAAAAAAGAAGAAAAATATGAAAGGAAACTAATGCTTTCCCTATTGTTCTTCGTTTTCAAGGGCACTCTTTTTAAAAGAAAAAGTAATGTTTTGTGAAGGAAGAATAAGGCAGACATCGTCGCCCCCAAGGTATCGGTCCTGAAATATTTTTGTGGCCGGAAGAAAAATCACCGCGCGCCGCAGCTCTTCTGTGCTCCATGAAATCCCTGGTGGGGTGACGGCAAGCCGGGAATTTTCGTTCTGCAGGGTGAAGATGATCTCTTTTCTCGGGCCCGAGACAGTGCCGTCATCCAGAAGGGAGGGGAAGCGGTGTCTTTTTGTCAGGAGAATCCAGTCCCATCGGAGCGTATCTTTAAAAAATATTTTTTTTTGGGGAAAATGTTTTTCAGCAAAAGAGAGTAGAAGAGCGGCCCGGGTCTCCCATGAAGTCTCAGGGGTAGAGTCGGCCTTAACTTCCTTACCCATATCTGAGAGGGTCTCCCAGAGCAAAAATGGTTCAGGGAAACAGGCAGTCAGTTCATTGATAGTATTTTTATATTTATGGGAGTTGCCGTATATATCCAGGAGGCGCGCCATATCCTTGAGGCGGATAATTTCATCCCCTGTGAGCCAGCGGTTTTTCAGGATACCGTAGGGGGCCGCCGGTTCATGCTCAATGCCATAGGGCTCTGAGCATGCTGCCATGGCGGTTCCCGGGAGAACCTTGAGAAACCCGAGCTGCAGGTGTTCCGCCCCGAGGCGGGCGAGGGCGTTGAAAGAGGCTCTGACCCTATGGTAATCCTCGAAGGGGAGGCCGGCGATAAGATCGACGTGAACATGGATGGTGCCCATGGCAATGATACGCTGCACCTTCGCTTCGATGTCGCTCCATGAACCGGGGCGGGATATTTCTTTCAAGGTCTGATCATGTATTGACTGGATGCCGATCTCAAATTGAAAAAGGCCATCAGGTGTCTCAGAGAGAAGCGTGAAATCTTCTTCTTCAAGAAGTGAGGGGAAAACCTCGAAATGAAAGTGTGCTTCTTCGGGGGAGAAAGTCTCAATGCAGTAGCGCCAGATCTCCCGGCTGAATATTCTGTCAGCGTTAAAGGACCGGTCGACAAACTTGATGGTTCCGGCGCCTTCCTTAACGAGAAAGGCGATCTCTTTTTTTACCTGCGCCGTATCCCGGAGCTGGAGCTTCTGGTCTTTCCGTGAAGAGAGGCAGTAGCTGCACCTGAAGGGACAGCCGCGGCTTGATTCGTAATAGATGTAGCGGTTCTTCAGGTTTGCAAGGTCTTCTTTATGATAGGGGAAAGGCACCTTGTTGAAGGGGATACTCTCATCAGCCAGTATCCCCCCGGGGAGGGTGAAATCTGAGGCGGCAAGTTTTCGAAAGGCTCCTTCGCCGGGGCCGGTAATGATCCATGTGACTGCCGATGAAGCGGCGAGCCACTTTTCAGGATTGTAACTCACCTCGGGTCCCCCGCAGACCAGGGGAATTCTTTTCTTTTCAAGAAGAGTGATCAGATCTTTTACCATATCACTGTTCCAGATATAGACTGAAAGGGCGATGACATCAGGGGACTCTTCTTCGATAGAGTCGATGATCGTAGCGATCTTCTGGTTGATTGAGAATTCCTTCAGGATCACGTGATGGTCAAGGTCACTGACCGTTTCCCGCAGGTACCTGAGGGCCAGGTTCGAATGACTGTACCGGGCATTGATGGCGATGAGAAGAATTTTTTTCATGTATTTTTAGGTTACAGTTTTTGTTCCTATAAAAGATTGATATCTGCGATTCTAATTTTTCGCTCTTTCCCCGCCCAGAAGACAAATGCAGCCTTTTTCCCATCGTCACTGATTTGTGCAGAATGAAGATTGTTTATGTTTTCAAAGAGGTGAAGATCCTCTCCATCATGGAGAAAAAATGGATTGTTGCCAGCTTTATAACGGGGACACTGGTTTATGTAGAAAACTGTTTTATTGTTTTTTTGGTATATAGTCTTTAGCCCTACTGGTCCTTCATTGTAAGAATTGCGATATAGGAGTTTGGTTCTTCCCTGTTGATATTGAAAAATGTGGAATTTGTTTCCCTGAACTATTAAAAATATAGATTTTTCTTTTGAGTAGAAACCTGGATGCAGTCTGTCAGCGTTGTTTGGAAATTTAAACAAAACGTTTGATCGTTTTTTTATGAAATCAAAATATCTTACATAATCGTCATATCCCCATGCGGCCCATTGAAAAATCATCCCATTTTCAGAAGTTGAATATGACTGAACATTGAAGCTTGCCCTTAGAATTCCTTGAGAAATTCCAGGGAAATTTGAGAGTGTCTTCTTTTCTGCAAGAAGCAAATGTTTGGGATAATTTTCAATGTCGTCAGTAGTGTCAGTAATTTCCTTTGTTTTTTTTATTATCTTCTTAGCTATGTCAATAATCAGGTCTGTTCCTCCTACATCACCATCTGAAACATGTACCTTAAGTGTGTTTATGTCGATCCAATCAATTTGAGTTATTAAAGAAGAATAGACTTTATATTTTTTAATTATAGCATCATCAATAATTACAGAAGAGTAATTTTTATCAAGGTCTGTGATCATAAGTTTTGAGCTGTGGGATTTGCCATCAGAAGTTAATGAAACAAAGGCCATTTTTTTGCTGTCGGGTGAAAATGTTGGCAGGATAATATCATTGTCTTTTAGAATCAGTAATTCTTTATACGCCAATATTGATTTTTTATAGCGCAATGTTGTATGGGCAGTTAAATCTGAATAGTTTGTGTTATATTTTTTAAGAAATCCACTGAAAACCCAGCCTTTAACATATTCTGGTTCATCAAATGAATCTTCTGGTTGATATAATATTTGAGCCCAGGGAGCATTTTTATCGCCTATTGTTTCTGCATTTTTGCCGTATTTAATAATGGAAACCTGAGCATTAAGATTAAGAGAAGCAATTTTCTTGGAGTTTGTATCGGGAGTTTCTCGAATTATTAATCCTGTTCTCGCTGTTACATATGCAAGATGACCTTTTTTGTATAATGTGCTTTGTTGGTTACAGGCTGGAAGAATTAAAGAAATAAATGTAAGTAACAATAAAGTTTTTTTCATTTGGGTTGATCCCTGTGTTGTATTTGTTAGCTTTTTTAAAAACCAAAAATTAAAAAAATATCTTCGGTAATAGTACCATCATCTTCTTTGTATGGTTCACTGGATTCTGCCAGTAAAGAAAAGCCCAGGTCTTCAAGATGCTTTATTATCTCTGATTTATCAAAATAATTAAAAAAGATTTCTTTTTCTGAAAAGCTTGTTGTCTCGTATCCTGCTTTTTTCCCTGTCATGAAGCTGAGGTATAATTTTGAACCCTTAGATTTTATGAGAGAAGGAAGTCTGTCTAAAAATGAAAAAGCCTCTTCATCAGCTAAATGAACAATGATAAATGAAGCGCAGAGGGCGTCAAATTTTTCAGTTATTTTCA
>Ga0070729_10001944_pt1 | contig 28620 bp, 26 predicted proteins | sample tdDd472_FD_66725 | JGI IMG/M metagenome (GOLD analysis project Ga0070729, IMG submission 66725) | Marine sediment microbial communities from the Atlantic coast under amendment with organic carbon and nitrate - tdDd47.2 | ecosystem: Environmental > Aquatic > Marine > Coastal > Sediment | place...
GAAAGGAAAAGGTTTGGCTTTCCTCTTAACTGCTGTCTTTTTTATTATCAATCATGTTTTAAATGTTATTGAAAGCCTGGTTTTTATGAGAAATGTATATCCCGTTTCTTTTCAAATGGTAAACCTTTTTAATGGCCTGATTGTGGCTTTCATATTGGGGTTTTCTGTAAGTTTTTTGTTCGGATCAAAGAATGATGTTGTGGATGATATTGATTTTGTCTGGTCAAAAAAGTTAATTCTTCCCTGGATCCGATGGATAATCCTATGGTTTGTCATCTACTTCTGTGCGGGTTTACTCATCCCCATGAATGTTGAAGGTGTTTCTGAATTTTATTTCAGTGAACAGGGCGCAATGGATATGTCTCTAGTCCCGATCGGATATTTAATGCAGATTCCCAGGGGATCTCTATGGATCTTGCTGGCCATCTATCTAATGAAATATCTCAAAGGTGATTGGATGGAAAAGAGCCTGATCACGGGACTGACATTCAGCTGTTTAATGTCCAGTGATTTGCTGTCGCCCAATTTCCTTATGCCTGATTTAGTACGTCTGGCACATCTCCCCGAGATCTTATACGCAAATTTATTCTGGGGAGTCATTATCAGCTGGAAGGTGAAAAAGCATTTTAAATAAAGGATGTGACTTTTTATGAAAGCTTGGTATAATACATGTATACGATAATAATAGGATATATATATGAAACTACTGAAAATTGCTGCTATTCTACTCCTTACCGCTTTCCTGTTCTCCTGTGAGAATACAACAACAGGCGTTGTTGTAACCAACACTTCAGGTTCGGATACCGTTACAAAAGTATTTATTACAAAATCCACCAGTACTACCTGGGGAGATGATTTATTGGGAAATGCTACCATTCCTGCCGGAGAATCAGAAATATTTTACAAAAGAGCAAATACCTATGATATTAGAATTGAAGATGGTTCATTTTACTATCAAATATTTCAGTTCACAGTCACCAAGGATCAATTTGTAGCTGTGACTTATGATGGAACACAAATGACAGTTTTCCTCTCTCCATCTCTGAACAGCAGTTCGCAGAGCTTTCAGGCTACGGCAATAGAAAAAACCGAAGCCAGTTCACTGAAAAAGTAAATGTATAAGCAGTTCCCTCTGGAACTGCTTATTTTTTTAGATCACTATATCCATATTTGACTTATCTCTGATTTAGGCTTTAAATACCATTATATGAAAAGCAGTATATTACTTTTTAACAAGTCTTTAAGAAATTGGGTTGTCTTTATTATGATAATCCTGTGCAATATTGCGATTATTTCTCTGTTTATTCTCAATAATTCCCATTTTATTTATCCCCAGAGCTGGCTTTATCAATTCCTTGCTCTACTCATTGTGAATTTTATCTCTTCACTAATAATTTTTATAATTCCCCTTAAGGGTGCGTATATTGTATTCCTTTTTATATTTCAGCTCGGTTGCAAGTACGTTATGACAAAGCCTTTTGCCATGAATATATGGTTTGAGTTTTTTCTTATACTGATAATGCTGCTCGAGGGCATAATGCTTTTATCCACTCCGGAACTTATATTTCTTTCAGTTACGCTTCTTCTCACGACTATATCCACTGATCACAATGATATCTTCTGGGGACTTGAAGTTAATCCGCGAACATGGGATCTGAAAATCTCACTTGTTATTCTTACTCTGATTATTTCGGGACTCTGTATCATTATCAAACTTGCATATAAGTTACTATTGAAAGACAAAGAAATCATCAACAATCAGAAGTCTATAATCCAGAAATTAGCCTCGGCCAACTCCGAATTGCAGCAATATGCCAATATAGCTGAAGAGAAGAGTATGATTAATGAAAGGCTGAAAATAACAAGAGAAATTCACGATACTGTTGGTTATACAATGACAAATCTGCTTATGATGCTCGAAGCCAGTACTGATCTGGTAAAGACCAATCCCACTAAACTGGAAAAACTACTTCATCAGATTCTGGATATAGTAAAATCCGGTCATGAGGAAATGAGACAGTCTTTGCGGAGTCTGAGAAACACCAAAATTAAAGAGCGCAACAGCATTGAATCCATTAAGGAGCTTATAGACATTTTTAAGGAATCAACAGGAGTCAATGTCAAAGTTGTATATGGTAATCTTCCCTGGGTGCTGAATAGAGAAATTGATCATATAATCTACCGCTTCCTTCAGGAGGGGATGACCAATGCGTTGACTCATGGTGATGCCAAGAATATTGATATACAGTTCTGGGAGAATAATAGTATAATCCATATCAATCTTGAAGATGACGGGAAGGGGAGCCAAGAAATTGAGCAGGGAATCGGCCTGAAAGGGATGTCCGAACGACTGGCAGAAGTGTCGGGGGAACTCAAATTCGGCAATTCTTTCCTCGGTTTCACTATCAGTGCAAAGATCCCATGGGAAAAAAATGAATAAGACAGATATTTTAATAGTTGATGATCAGTTGCTTTTTGCTGAAAGTTTGAAAACAGTTCTGGAAACCAGAGGTGAAGGGTTGAATGTTGTGAGCATTGCAGCCAATGGAAAAGAAGCTGTTCATATGGCGGGCATCTACAATCCCGAGATTATCCTGATGGATATTCGCATGCCGGAGATGAATGGTGTGGAAGCGGTGAAGATCATCAAGGAAAAATACCCTGAAATAATTACGATTATGCTCACCACTTTTGACGATGATACTTATATTCATAACGCTTTGACATATGGAGCCGCCGGTTACCTGCTGAAGAACACTCCGCCGGAAAAGCTTATTTCCTCAATTTACGCTGCGAAAAACGGTCTCGTTTTGATTTCCCCGGCCATCATTAAACATCTTACTCACGACTCAATAAAAAGCGATATTCCGAAAGAGAAACCCGATTGGCTCAATGAACTGAGCAGGCGGGAAAAACAGGTCTTGAAATTGCTGTCCAGCGGATTGAACAATAAGGAAATAGCCAATGAATTGTTTATCGCCGAGCAGACGGTTAAGAATCACGTCAGCCTGATTTACTCGAAGATCGGAACTCATGATCGAATGAAGATCATAAGAATGACTGAAGGATTAATTTAGCAGTACTCTTCAAAACAGTACCCATACCAGTACTTTGGTACCTTGTCTCCTTTTAAAATCCGATATTACAATGATTTATAGCTAAAAAGAGCTAAAGAAAAAAGGAGAAATATATGAGAAAAATCGCTCTACTCTTATCGGTATTATTCCTGGCATTATTGTTTACTGGTTGCCAGAAAAAAACTGAAGATAAATCAACTGAAGCAACGGTTGAAAAAGTAAAACTTGTTTTTACAAGCTGGAGAACTGAAGATATTGAAAGGATGAATAGAATTAACGAATCGTTCACAAAAAAATATCCCAATATCGAAATTGATTTTCAGCCTGTAAAAGATACAGAATACGACTCTCAGTTGAAAACGTCTATGGCAGCTGGTGTAGGTGCTGATATTATTTTTCTGCGGTCTTATGATTCCGGTTATCAGATCTATAAGACAGATTCGCTTCAGGAATTAAATTCACTTTTGCCTGAATTAAAAGATTTTCCCTCTGCAGCTATAGCGGCATGGTCTTCTCCTGAAGGCGTCACTTATGGTGTACCGTCAGTTGGTGTTGTTCATGGTGTTTATTATAGAAAAAGCATATTTGAAAAGTACGGATTGGAAGTTCCTGTAACCTGGGATGAGTTTATGGCAGTTAGTGAAACACTGAAAGCCGGTGGTGAAACTGTTTTTGCTCAGGGTACAAAAGACAATTGGATGTTATATGAAGTAATGTTTGCCGGATTGGGTGCCAACTTCTACGGTGGTGAAGAAGCCAGACAGGCACTTATGAATAAAGAAGCTCGATTCACAGATGACAATTTTGTATTGGCTCTTGAAAAGATGAAAGAATTACAGCAATTTTTCCCGGAGAGATTCGAAGGAATCGATTATGTTACAATGCAGCAGATTTTCGGTACGGGAAATGCGGCAATGTTTATGGGTGGAAGCTGGGAGATTGGAATCTTTGAAGATCTCGGCGGCCTTGATGATGTCGGATATTTCGCACCTCCTCTGGCAAAAGCGGGAGACACTCTCCAGTATTGTTTCCATGTTGATGCCGGTATAGCGATGAATAAAAATACAAAATATCCTGAAGAAGCTAAACTTTACATGGAATGGATCGCCAATTCTGAATATGCACAGTTATTAATGAACGAGCTCCCCGGATTCTTCGGATACACTCCTGGTAACTACACTCTTTCAAACCAGCTGGCCAAAGAAATGCAGAGTTATGTTGCAGATTCAGTACCAACGGTAAGAACTGTCTGGGAAAAACTGTCAGCACAATCTCCAAGTGGAAATGAACTTGTAGGTGAAGCTATTCAGAGAATGTATTCAAATGAATTCACACCTGAAGAAGCAGCTGAATATGTCAATGACGGATTGTCCTGGTACTACTAAGTTTGATTAAATTAAAAACTCTCTGGAACTCATCGTTCCGGGGAGTTTTTTTTAAACAGTACTTATTCCATACTTCAGTACCTTGGAGAAGTACGAGTACTGCTAATAAGATAAGGTAGAAAAAGGGGAATCCATATGTTACAGGCTAATAAAAAGCACATTAAGTTTTTATTTATATTTATATTTCCGGCATTTATAATTTACACAGTATTCATGCTGCTGCCCATACTCAATTCAATGAGATACAGCCTCTATACCGGCGACGGACTTATTCTGAACGAGTTTGTCGGGTTTGATAATTATATCAAATTATTTACCGAAGAAAGATACTACAGCAAATTCTGGAATGCCTTCGGGAATAATATAAACTTCTTCGTTATGGTAACCCTGATTCAGAACGTTTTTGGTTTCTTTATGGCAGTCCTCATAACCAGATCTTTCAGAGGATCGAGCTTTATTCGAAAGCTCAGTTTTCTCCCGACTACACTATCGGTGTTAGTCGTCGGATTTATTTTCAAACTGATATTGAATCCCTATTACGGCGTATTTGACAAGATGCTGGCAGCACTGGGGTTGGAAGAGTTCATTATCGCATGGCTCGGTGATCCCAAGACTGCATTAGCTGTCGTATCCATTGCCGTAAGCTGGCAGTTTTTCGGTGAATCTGTGTTATTTTATTCATCGGGTATTGATGGAATAAGTGATTCCATACTGGAAGCTGCAAGGATCGACGGTGCCAATATCTGGCATGAAATCAGGCACATCATTCTCCCGTCAGTACTTCCCATTGTCGGTATTGTGACAATTCTCATATTTATTGGAGACTTTACCCAATTCGATATTATCTATGCCATGACCGGAACCAGGGGTGATCCGGGATACAGCACAGACGTATTCGGATCATTATTTTACAGAACGGCTTTTGCCTCATACGAAAGAGGTGGATGGGGAACCGGAATGGGTGCGACAGTCGGTACAATGGTGTTTATTATCGTTTCCATAGGGGTTGGTGGATTTCTAATATTCTTTAATAAAAAAAAGGAGGAGTTGCTTAAATGATCAAGTTAAAATCAAAGATTTCAAGATTCGCTTTATACGCTGCGATGATTACTTATGCCTTAAGTATAATACTACCTCTTTTCATTATGATATCAACATCGTTTAAGACTAATTCAGAAATATTTAACAATCCCTTCGGTTTACCTGAGAGTTTGAATTTCGATGCTTATACGACTCTATTTGTTATTTCAAAATACGGACAGTACTTTATGAACAGTATCGGTGTTACGATCATATCACTGACAGTAGCTGTTTCAATATCTGCATTGGCATCTTATGCCTTATCCAAATATCAATTTAAATACAATAAAGCCCTTTATATCTTTTTTGTTGTCGGGCTGATCGTTCCCATAAAACTCGGGACGATAGACATAATGAAAACAATGATCAACCTCAGTCTTTTCGATAATCTCGGCTCTCTGATCATAGTTTATATAGCAATGGCAATTCCCTTGAGCGTATTCATTTTATACGATTATATAAAAATGATACCCGAAGAATTGAGCAGTGCAGCCAGAATTGACGGATGCAGTGAACCGGGTATATTCGCTAGAGTCATAGTTCCTCTGGTAAAACCAGGGCTTGCCGCTGCGGGAATCATCAGTTTTATTCCCAACTGGAATGAATTCTGGTTTCCCCTCGTTTTAATAAAATCAAGAGAGAATTTTACGATCCCACTGGCGACAGGCCAATTGTTCGGACAGTTCGATACGAAACTCAACCTCGTTTTCGCGGTTTTGTCTCTCGCATCGATACCCGTGATTATTATCTACTTATTGCTGTCCAGTTATTTTGTCAAAGGTTTATCGGCAGGAGCCCTGAAAGGATAAACCCTATATGTCTATTTAAAATCCCAGGCAGCTTTTATCATAGCCAGATAGTGGCTGTCGGGGATGTAGTCGGGAACAGAATTGCCTGTTCCCAATGCATAACCACCTTTCTCCGATGATCTTTCAAGCATAGTCATTGCTCTCTTATATACGTCTTCTTCCGAATGGGATATGACGAAATCAACATCGAGGCCACCTAATACAGCTATTCTGCCATTGTATTCCTCATAAGCCTCTTCCACAGGTTTGATACTATCTTCATATGAGTGTTTAGCATCATAACCGAGATCTTCGATTATTGTTTCCATAATATTGGGATAGAGATTTCCGCAGGAGTGAAGAATAGCGGGAAGCCCGGCTTCATGGATGATCTTCGTAATTTTCCTATGCCAGGGATACAGATACGTTTTCATATGATCCGGCGACAGAAGGGGTTGTGTATTGAATCCCCAGTCATCATTGGAAATGATAGCTCCCACAAATGGATATTCTCTGATTGTTTTGTAATATTCGCAGATGATGCTACCGACTCTGTCGAAAACGGCTTTTACCAGTTCAGGATCATCAAACAGTTTTAAACAAAGAGTTTCATAACCCATTAGCTCGATAACATTTTCCTCAACACCGCCGGGACCGTCGGGAATGAGTTTCATGCCGTCGGGAATATAACCTGGAAGCTTGTCGAGATAGGATAGATCAACATTCTGCAGGGATGGCCAGGGAAAGTTTTCGAAAGTTTCCCAGCTGTCTATGGATCCTGTATTCAGAGATACCGACTTGGTTTTATGCCTGTCGAGTACCTCAAAAGTAAAATCCGGCGGCGATGGAAGGAAAGCGTGATCGTAACCGGCATTTTTATAAGCGATGATATTTTTCACATAGGTAGAGATCGACCTGTCATCAGGCACTTTCTCATCTCCACAAAGAAGATCGTATAGGCGATCATTCATAAAATATTCCCATAAAACAGGTCTGTCTGGTTTTCCTTTTTGAAGTACAGTTTTTAATTGGCTGAAGTCCGGTTCTCTTGAACCATCTGGTATCCACATAATTTTCTCCTCTACTTCTATTTTAAAGGCAATAGCATATTGCAACAGGGGAAGAGAGAATAAAAGGTGTCCATTTCGATACAATTCGACTACAATTAACTATGGATGATGATACACTTCCCATGCCGGGATATGAAGCGGTTACCGATGTTTTGGAGTGGTTGAGTCCCTATGTGCGGCAATGCGGTAATGCTCCCAGGGGACTATGGAAAATTGAAAACAGGAAACTGCTCGATTATCTACTTGTCTATATCAGAAAGGGGGAAGGCTGGTTTACTATCGGCAGCAACAGTTACGAAGCCCTGCCCGGCGATCTGTTCTGGATTCCTCCGAATACGCTGCACTCTATGGAGAGCCACAGTCCCGTCATGATCTGTCCTTATATTCATTTTGATCTGATTTATCGATATCCCCATAGCCACTGGGAGTTTTCAGTGCCCTCGGGCACGAGAGATTTATCACTTTACGGAAATCTCAAGCATCCCGACATTCCCGAGTCCTCCTTCTCTCCCTTGTCAGGGCGATACCGTATATACAACCATAAGCCGGTTGGATTGTTAATTGACCGGATTTGCAGAGAAGCTGCCATCGCACATAAAGCCCATACAATAAGTATTTCCGGTCTTTTGATGCAGATCTTCGGAGAACTGTTTAAAGGAATTGAAGAACCATCAGTTTCCAATCGGGACAGGTATGCTCCTGTCATGGAATCTGCAGCTGCCTATATTCAGCAAAACATTCAAAATAACCTTTCTGTGGAAGAACTCGCTGAAAACAGTAGTCTTTCCATAGCTTATTTCAGAAGATTATTTAATATGCATTTCGGAATTTCTCCGGCACGATACATTCGTCAAATGCGAATAGCCCGTTCCAGGGATTTAATGACCTATACTGATTATAATCTCGGTGAAATCAGCATTCGCTGCGGATATTCCGATGTCCACAGTCTGTCAAAAGCCTTTCGTCAGGTCGTTGGACTCAGTCCGAGAGAATATAGAAAATTCGGCAAAAACCTCATTGATACTGACGGCAGGGAAAAAAGTTACCCCGGTTAAATCATCTGCAATGTTAAGAAGGTTGTCTCTTTTACAGAGACAACCGATATTATCTATCCTTTTACCGAACCGGCAGTTAATCCTTTGATAAACTGTTTTGACATCAGCAGGTAAAGAACCATAACCGGAATTGCGGAGAGTGTCAAAACGGCTAATATCTTTGACCAGTCTGTCTGGTACTGGCCAAATAATCTGGTTACACCCAGTATAAGGGTTTTATGTTCTTCTTTATTGATGAATAGGAGTGGAAACCACAAATCATTCCAGAATGGCACAAGGTTGAATATGGCCACAGTTCCCAGAGCCGGCCTCAATAATGGCAGAATAATTGTGACATATATACGTGATCGTCTTGCTCCATCTATCACCGCAGCTTCAGTCAGTTCTTCAGGTATCTCCCTGATAAATTCTGTTAGAATAAAAGTTGCTATTGGCATTCCCATCGCTATGTATACGGGGAATAAGCTGTAATAAGTATTGAGCAAGTGTAGGCTGTTTATTATTTGAATCAGGTTTATACTTCCGATTCTTATGGGAATCATCATTCCCGCAATAAAGAACAGATATATCCAACGGGATAATTTGCTTTTCCAGTTTGCCAGAGAATAAGCGGCCAGTGATCCGATAATCAGAATTATGATAATAGATCCGATTGTCACTACAAGACTGTTCCTGAAATATACAAAAAAATCACTGTCTCTGAAAACAGATAGATAACTTTCTATATTCAGCTTCCGGGGGATCCCGAAAGGATCTTTGTATATATCGAGTTTGAATTTGAATGAATTTATAATCATTGTCCATATGGGGAATAGTACAATCAGAGTCCAGAAACTCAGTACTATATATGACACTGTAGGAGTATTACCCCTTTTTTTTCTTATATTAATCATTATTCATTTCCCTTTCTGGAGTCAGTCAAACGCATAATGAAAGCAACGCCGATTGCCAGAACCATAAATGTTATTGTCGCTATCGCTGCACCGATTCCCGGATCGGGTATACCCACAGGATGTTGTCCTGCAATACCCACTCTGTAGAATAAGGTCCCGAGTATGTCTGTTGAGAATTGAGGTGCACCATTGACATTGGCCATGGAGAATACGACATCAAAAGCGTTGAAGTTATTCACGAGAGTCAGAATGGCTATAATCCCGATTACCGGCTTTAACAAGGGCAGTTTTATATATCGGAATATCTGCCAGCTCGAAGCCCCGGCGATGTTAGAGGCTTCATACAACTCTTCGGGAATATTATTCAGACCTGCCAGAAACATCATTGTCGGCATTCCAACCCATTGCCATGATGAGACAAGACTGATAACAATCAAAGCCATTTTGGGATCTCCAAGCCAGGCCACATTGTGATTTTCTACTCCGATGTTTTTTAAAATGAGATTTATTGCACCCCATTGCGGATTCAGAATCAATTTCCACAAATATCCTGTTACAAGAATAGACAAGGTCGCAGGCAGAAAAATAATAGTTCTGTAGAAATCACTGCCTTTCAGGAATTTATTTGAAAGGAGGTTGGCAAAAAGAATACCCAAAACATTCTGTACCAGCATATGTACACCAAAAAATATCCATGTATGGGAAAAGGCTTTCCAGTATCTCTCCGATAGGCCGGCATTTGTAAATATTTTTATATAGTTATCAAAGCCTACAAATACACTGGTCTGAAATTCTTTATCGCTGAAGAAACTGAGCCTGATTGAATTGAATAAAGGAAAGGCCATAAATGCCGTAAAAAAGAACAGTGCGGGAACCAGATAGAGAAACCAGATAAATCCCCGGTTCTTTGTAAAAATATTGATATTGCTTTTCATATTATTAAGCATTACGTCCTCGTTTAAAGAGATTCCGGCCAGTGGTAAGTTACCGGCCGGAATGATTATTATTTTATCTTAAAATATTCTTCTACTGCGCAGGTGGATACCAGGTACTTAATCCATCTTTCAGTAAGTCTGCAGCTTGTGCGGGAGTCATAGTTCCATTGATAACACCGATTGAACCATTCATCATTAATGTATATCCGCTTGGCTCTCCACCAAGAAGCTTAGGCCATGGCCATCGTACATCAGTTCCTCTTCCCTTATTCATGGCCAGGAAGCTGTTCGCATGTACATCTTCTATAGTCACAGCATTATCGGACATTGGAAAGAAACCTGTAGGCAGTTGTGCCGCAAGAGCCTCAGCACCTTTTTTGCTGCCGAACCATTGAAGAAGAAGTTTTACTTCTTCAGGGTGGTCTGTTGCGGCATTCATTGCCATTCCAGCATCAGCATGGAAAGTAATATATTCTTTACTGCTTCCTGCCGGAGCCGGTGGAGGAAGGATATCCCACTGGAAATCAACATCTTTGAATGTTCCTATTGTCCAGGAACCATCGAAATACATTGCAGCCTGACCTGTTGCAAAAAGAGCGTTACTATCATTGTAGCTAAGTCCTTCAAACCCTTTTGGAAGATATGGTGTCAGAGATGCCATTGCTTCGAACAGGGCGACAACTTCCGGACCGTTGAACTCTTTTTCACCTTTGTCATAAGCTAATCGACCTTCGTATCCTCCGATGAAGTTGGGAGCAATACTCATGAATACAACTTCAGCTATATCCCATTCATCACCGAGAGCATTTGCCAGAGGAATATAACCTGCATCTTTAATTGTCTGGCAGATGTTGAGAAAATCATCCCAGTTTTCAGGAGCGGAAAGGTTCAATTCTGCAAAAATATCTTTATTATAGTATATTCCATGAGAAACAGCTGCGAAAGGGATTGCGAATGAAGTTCCATCTGCAGTAGCCCAGGGAGCTCTTGTCCCTTCATTATAGTTATCTTTAATACCTTCCAAATCGCTTACATCTGCAAAAAAACCGTCATTAAAAAGTTCTTCTCCAGTAGCAAATGATCTGGCATACATTACGTCTGGTCCAGTGCCGCTTGCCAGTTGCAATCTAAGTGTCGCATTGTAATCCGGTGGATTCGTCGGCTGAAAATCCACCTCAATATTAGGGTAGTCTTTTGAAAATTCCTGTAATACAGCTTTCATCTGCTGAACATCATCAGTTCTCCAGGATCCCATAGTCAATTTGACAACATCACCATCTGCCGAACCGGAATCCTGTGTTCCGTTAGCAAAAGAAAAGCTGATTGCCATTAGAAAAACAATTAATAAGCTAAGTACTTTTTTCATTGATATCTCCTTTTTTGATACTTGGTGGTAGTATAGAGCCGCTTTTTCATGGCAGATAGTTACATTTGTACTTAGATGAGTACTATATGAGTCACATTCTCAATTATAAAAAAATGTCTCCATCTCACCGGCTTTTCTGATGGCTTCTGCACGGTTTCCGACATCGAGCTTGGAGTAGATTAAGCTGATGTAATTTCTTATTGTCTGCGATCCCACGTGAATTTCAGAAGCTATCTCTTTATTGGTTTTACCACTTATCATTGATTTCAATATTCTTTTTTCACGACTGTTCAGCAGATTGTACCAGTAGGGAATTTCTCTTTTCAAATCCCGCGAAGCATTTCTGCTGCTGGAATATACATTATCAATCAGGTTTCCCGCGATATCGGGAGAAATTAAAATGGCACCTGTGCTCACAGCTCTTATAGACGATATCAGCATTTCCGGAGGAATATTTTTCAACATGTATCCTTCTGCTCCATTGTGCAAAGCCTCTTTGACATATTCATCATCTTCAAAAGTAGTCAGCATGATAATGTGGATTTCGGGATATTTCTCTTTGATCAGTTTTGTAGCGGCCACTCCATCCATCACCGGCATGCGGACATCCATTAGAATGATATCCGGTTTTAGATCGTCAACTTTTTCAATTGCTTCGCTGCCATTTCCAGCCACTCCGACTACTTTCATATCCGATGTAAGATTTTCTATTACTATTTTGAGACTTTCTAGAAAAAGCAGCTGATCGTCGACTAGTAATATGGTCATTCATTTTCCTCCGTAGATCCCGAATAGGGAATTTGAACTTTGATCGTGAAACCACTACTTATGGATTTAGTTTCGATCCGGCCATGTAATTTCTCAATTCTCTCTCTCATCCCTTTCAGTCCTATTCCCTCATTGATCTTGTCAGATCCTCTTCCATTATCCCAAATACTGACATAGAGTTTATCCTTTCCGATAAAAAGCGTGATTGTGATCATTGTCGCTTTTCCATGTCGAAAAGCATTTGTCAATCCTTCTTGAATCAACCTGTATATGGCAGAGTCTATCTGCTCACCTAATGTCATAGGAGTATTCCCAAAGTCGATAGAGACTGATACTCCAGTTATCTGCTCGAAAGTTTTAGTCAGTTTATAGATCAGTTTAGATCCGATTTCACTTCCAGGTGAAAAATCCCTTAATTTTCTAAGAGCATGACGGGCATCGTCCATTCCCTCCCGTGTTTGCTTCTGCGCCTGTAAAAGCAAGGATTCCATTTGATGAGATAAGTTCTGTTTCATACTTAAGGCTGCCTGAATAATCATTAACTGGTTCGTTAATGTGTAGCCAATGATATCATGCATCTCACGGGAGACTCTTTTTCTTTCATTTTCTATAGAGTTGTACTCAATCGATGCAGCATAACTCTGAAAATCGAGATTTATTTTTGTAAGCTCTTTTACAGCATAATCAAGTCTCAATAGATCCTGTGATTTCTGTTCTGAAGATAGTGATATTTTTTTAATGGAGTATGAGATAAACAATATAAGAAAAGTAATAAAAAGCATGAACAAAAGACTGTGTTTATCGGCTTTCTCCAATTCACTTCCCCAAATATTTACCGGTTTCTGATTGAGAAAAGTGATCAGAATAAATAGGATGGAAATCGGTGCACCATAATATTGAGGCAGATAAAAAACAGTTTCCATAATGATGGATATGAGCAGTATAATCTCAATTCCGAGATATTCTCCCAACGGGTATCCTATAAGTAATAGGGATAGAAATTTCAAAGACAGTAGAAACAATATGTACTTTTTTATAAAAGGTAGAAGCAGAGAAAGAGAAATTGAGAAAATAAGCAGTATATAAAACTGAATATGCCAGTGGACGGGAACTGTAAAACTGTCTTTTAAGTATATGTAATCCAGGTAAACAAAAATGTGGGCAGCAGCTGAAATTACAAATAGTAAATACTTAACACCGGGTTTTTTAATTGACATATGAGAACAGTGTATAGTAATAAATGTGTTATGAGAATTAAAAAAAGACTGCTCTAGGGCAGTCTTTTTTTCAATCCTTTAATCTCTTCGAGCAACATCAGAGTTCTCACAGTTCCTTTGAGCCTGGCCATAAAAAGATTGGAATCGAATGGTTTTATTATGTAATCATCAGCACCTATAAGAAGAATATTGGAAATGGTCTTATAGTTTTTAATACTGGAAATGGAAATGATTACATTGTCAGTCGATTTTTCTCTCACTTTCATAATTACCTCATCTCCGGATACTTCCGGAAGAATCAGATCCAGTATGTAGATTGAGTACAACTTACTGGAATTGAGAAGATCCTTTGGATCTTTGAAATAATCAACTTTGCTGATTTTATTTAAAGTAAAAATATTCTTAATGACATTGAGGCTCACCTGACTGTCATCTAAAACAGCGATATCCATTTCCCGTATCTTGGAAATCTGCTTGTCTTCTTTTAGAATCGACTGCACATAACGGTTGAATCGATCGAAGGAGATATCTTTTTTATGAATAAAATCAACAACTCCCAAGCTGAACATTTTCTCATAAGTTTCCATTGAATCACTTGATGAGATAACCATAACGGGAATGATATTGAACTGGGTCCGTCTCAGTTTCTCTATAAAATCCTCACCGGAAGTATCTGCCAGTTCAAGGCCAGTGATAATCAGATCAATTTCTTCATTTTTCAGGATCTCCAGAGCATTTTCTGAACTATCCGCTTCAAAATGGACCAATCCCGACTGGGCTGCTATATCTTTTATGACCTTTCTGAAAAAGGATCCACGCTCTACATGTAATATATTTATCATATTATATAGTTTCTTTTATTTTATTCGCATCATCAAGTAAAATCACATTTGGTTTGTGATTCTGTGCCTCGTCCATGTCGAGAGAACAGTAGGTACAGATGATCACTTTATCTCCCTTATGAGCCAGTCTCGCAGCCGCTCCGTTTAGGCAGATCTCTCCCTCTTTGCCATTTATGATATATGTAGTTAAACGAGCTCCGTTCGTGATATTCAGAACGTCCACTTTCTCATATTCGAGCATACCCGCGGCTTTGTATAATTTCGGGTCAATGGATATGGATCCCTCGTAGTTGAGATCTGCGTCAGTAACAGTTCCTCTATGTAATTTTGCTCTCAGCATTTCTATTTTCATTGATTGAGCTCCTGTGCTTTGAAAATACCGTCCAGTACCAGATCCGGTAAAATCTCATCGAATACGCCTGACTCCCGGAATAATCCTGAAAATCCCCCTGTGCCGATAATAAGCGGTTTTTCACCTTTAAAATTCTCTTTTGTTATTTCTTTCGTTATCTCTTTGATAATTCCCAGGTTTCCGTAATAAAGACCGGACTGAATACTCTCTATGGTCGTTCTGCCACAGGTTCTACTGGGTTTGATGATCTCTACTTTCGGCAGCTTGGCTGTTCTTTCCTCAAGAGCCTGCATGGCGATTTTCATCCCCGGCACTATGGCTCCGCCGAGATATTCCCTGTCTTTAGTCAGAACTTCAATTGTCGTGGCTGTACCAAAATCGACGATGATGATATTTTTATCGGGAAATTTTGTATAAGCTCCGATAGCGTCGGCGATACGGTCGGCTCCCACCTCCCCGGGATTGGTGTATTTGATTTTCAACCCTGTCCTGGCTCCCGGTTTGAGAGAGAAGGGCTCAATTCCAAAATAGTGGCGGCAGCTGTTGTTGATCGAATGGTTTACATCGGGGACAACGCTGCAGTAGGCAATCCTTTTTATTTCACCGGGATCAAATCCGTTTTCTCTGATGGCAGAGCGCAGGAATATCCCGATCTCGTCGGAAGAGATCCCTTTGTTCATCACTTTTCTGAACCGGTAGATTACTTTATTCTCTTTGTATATTCCCCCGTATAACTGGGTATTTCCAATATCAAGACACAATATCATTTTAGTGTAGTTCTCCTTCAATCAAACTGTACAAACGGTCAGCCATTTCGTCTTTGGTCTCTGTTCTGTATAAAAGACTTCCATCGGAAATATATATCCTGGCAGGGTGTTTATCTTTTGTAATATCTCTCAGGTTATTCTGAACAACGAAATTAACTTTCCCCGACTGCAGAAGCCTGGAAACAGCCCGCTCCATCTCTTCTGTGGAATCGGTGTCAGTTAATTTGAAACCTGTAACTATCAATTCTCTGCCCGATTCACTGTATTCTTTCAATCGGTCGAGTATTTTATAATTTCTTTTCAGATGAAGATTGAGACTGTTGTCGGAGCTGAGTTTTCCACTGTTCTGCGGCGTCAGTCTTTCTCCGCTTTCGGTTTCGATGTACTCAACGGAAAAATCACTAACAGCAGCCAGATGAATCAGAGCATCAAACTTTTCAGATCCCAGAAGAGATTGTATTTTCTCATCGAGATCCTTAAAACTGATAAAGCTCTCCAATTTCATTTCTACTTCTGGTGTGAGGGCCCTGTGTCCGTGCAGCAACGTAACATCAGCTCCCCGTTCGGTGAGTCTTTCGGCAATTGCCACACCTGTACGACCAGTGGAGAAATTGCTTATATATCTGACACCGTCAATGGGCTCTTCTGTTCCACCGGAAGTGATGAGTATCTTCATAGAGCTTCCACAATCATTTTTGCCATATCCTCCGGTTCGGGGGCACGCCCTTTTCCCACCGTTCCGCAGGCTAACACACCTTCAACGGGATCAATGATTTTCGCACCCCATTCCTTGAGCACTTTCAGGTTTTCAACTACTGCAGGGTGCTGGAGCATATTGATATTCATAGCCGGACATATCCAGTATGGTTTTCTGAAATTGTTCGACAGGAAAATTGCCGACAGAAGATCTTCTGCCAGTCCCGTTCTCAATCTCGCAATGGTCGTTGCAGATGCCGGATAAAGGATAATCAGATCTGCCCACTCTGAAAGATTTATGTGGGGGATCTCATATCCGGGATTAAACATATCAGTTAACACCGGCTCTCCTGTAATGCCTTCAAGCGCAGCAGGCCCTATAAATTTCAGAGCACTTTCTGTTGCTACCGTTTTTACATTATGCCCTTTCTTTTTAAGAGCCGATGCCAGTGATGCCGCTTTATAGGCGGAAATTGAACCACTTATGCAAATTAAAATATTAGATTCTGACATTGTCTATTAACCTCACTTCTCCCAGAAATACAGCACCGAATATCCTGTTGTCTTTAATCTTCAGATAATCAATAACAAATCCTGAATTTTTCAATATGTTTTTCATCACTCCAACGTCAACACCTGATGATATTGTTTTATAGAAGAGGGGAGCGATCTCTTTCTGCTCTTCTGTCAGCCGTTTGTTCCTGGAACTGAGAGCCAGCCCGCTCTCTTCTCTGATCAGAGGACATGAAATAATCTCAGTATCAATAAAAAACGCTTCAGTCATCCTTTTTATCAGCTGATACTGCTGCCAGTCTTTTTCTCCGAAATATGCCTTAGTCGCCTTGGTGATGTTGATGAGCTTCATAACGACTGTGAGCACTCCATCAAAATGCCCCGGCCTTGCTGTTCCGCAGAGATCGTTGGAATAATCTGTCTCCATCAGTTTATACCGATAGGCATCGCGATAGAGATCTTCATATTCGGGGTAGAGCAGGTAATCGACACCGGCAGTTTCCAGTTTCGCCACATCATCTTCCCAGGTAACAGGGTAATTGCTCAGGTCATCGGGATTGTTGAACTGAGTGGGATTCACAAAAATCGTCGCCGCGGTCACATCATTTTCTGATGTAGAGGTTTTAATAAGGCTCATATGACCTTCGTGCAGAGCTCCCATTGTGGGAACCAGGCCGATAGTCTTTTCCTCTTTTACCAGATTTTTAAATATGCTGATCCACTGATCGATAGACTTGATGATAGTCATCAGATGTAGCTCTCCTTATCTGCGGGAAACGATCGCTCTTTGACTACGTTATCGTATTCATTGAGAGCATTTTTTATGGTATTGAATCCATCCATAAACGATCTTACAAATTTGGGGTGGAATTTATTGTTCAATCCAAGCATATCCTGTAGAACGAGGACCTGTCCGTCACAGCTGTTTCCAGCGCCGATTCCGATAGTGGGGATACTCAATTTTTCAGATATGATTTTACCGATTGAAGCGGGAATGCATTCGAGTACAATGGCAAAACAGCCGGCTTCTTCCAGAGCCATTGCATCGTCTATCAGCTCTTTTGCTTTTTCATCGGTTTTACCTTGAACCTTGTATCCTCCCAGCTGATTTACAGACTGAGGTGTCAAACCGATATGGGCCATTACAGGTACGCCGGAATCAACGATGTGACTGATAATATCATCATGTCCGGAGATCCCTTCGAGCTTTACGGCATTGGCACCGGCACGCATCAGCTTCTCTACTGTATCCATTGCGGGAACCAGTCCTTTTCTGAAGCTCAGGAAGGGCATATCGCTTATGATAAAAGAGGTCGGTGCTCCCTTCCGAACAGCTGCAGTATGGAGAGCCATTAAATCAGCATCAGCGGGGATAGTGCTGTCATGGCCATGCATGGTCATTGCCAGGCTATCTCCTACGAGAATACAATCCATATTGGATTCTTCAATGATTGCGGCGCTCCAACTGTCATAACAGGTCATCATTGATATCGGTTTATTTTCATTCTTGTTCTTTTTAAAATCTAGTATGGTCATTGTCTTTCTCCATTCAGGACAGTTTCGGCAAAAGAGCGGTAAACATTCTGATAAAGGTCACCTTCCAATGCGTTCATGTTTCGCACAATTGTAGCTTCATCTTTTCTGGCCAGAGGTCCGGTCAGGGCATCTACCCAGTTTGTCTTCAGATTTTCAAAAGTCTGCTCCATATAGGGAATGAGCAACTCTGAATTGAGCTCCAGTTTATCCTGGAAATCAGTGAAAACTTTCTGCCACAACATCGTTGTGAAATTTCCACTTAAGACGCAAAGGCTGTGATAAAGGGATTTTTTCCCGAAGTCCATAGCCTGAGATCGATTGGGCAGCTCGGGAAGAATATCTGCCAGAGATACTTTTCCCTTTTCATGGATAAAGGGAATCGATTGATACTTTTCCAGAGTGTACAATTCATTAGAGAAAGTCATTAAAGGATGGATGGAGGGGATGTCCTCCACATAGAGACTACCTGAAAAGTGAATGGGATTCATATCTTTCAGACCGGGGTGATCTTCGATAAAACCGGAAATGGCATCATCTCTAATCAATAAAAAAACAGCTCGTGTCCCTTTTAGATATTCTACGGGATCATTCTCGCTGTTTGCTCTTCGGCTCCACTGTCTGTAAGCTATACCGCTCATATCCAGATATCTGGTAAAATGGGCTGCCATACGTCCGTCGCCGATTATGGCGCAGGGAGTGTTGTTATTCATCGGTACCTGTCCTTTTAGAATCAAGTCCTATATTTTTATTTAGAACAGTCATATTTATGTGATCACCTGCCTTTCAGCTCAGTGTCGCTACTCATGTCCTATATAATCTATATAACTATTGTTTGGTGAAATGTCAAGCTAAAGATTTTATAAGTAATAGAGGGATATGGAATTGGAATTCCCCGATTTTGTGAATATTTCCTTTTAAAGTTAAAAAAAATTGGTTTACAATTTAGCAATATGGCAAAAAACAGATCACTTCAATTATTTCATCCTTTAATACAGGAATGGTTTACAAAAAAGTATAAAACTCCCACAGATATACAGGAACGGGGCTGGAAGGAAATCGCTCAGGATTCACACACATTAATGACAGCTCCGACGGGTAGCGGGAAAACTCTTGCTTCATTCTTGTGGTCTATTAACCAGTTGATTACGGGAGAATGGCCGGGGGGAACTGTCAGGGTCCTCTATATCTCCCCTTTAAAAGCATTGAATAATGATGTGAGACGAAACCTGATAGAACCCTTAAAGGAATTGAAAGCTTTCTTTGAAGATAGGGATGTTCCCTTTCCCGATATAAATGTCCAGACAAGATCCGGAGATACCAGTTCATCTGACCGGCAGAAGATGATGAGAAGACCTCCGGAGATTCTCATAACCACACCTGAAAGTCTGAACCTTCTACTCACATCCGGTGCCGCACAGAAAATTCTTTCGGGATTATCTGTTGTCATTCTCGATGAGATTCACGCTGTCGCCGCCAATAAAAGAGGAGTTCACCTTATCTCAGCCATTGAACGGTTAACACGGATCAACGGAGAGTTCCAAAGGATCGGATTATCCGCCACAGTGCATCCCATGTCTCTTGTCGCTTCCCTACTCGGTGGATTTTATGTGAGAAGCCATGTAGAAGAGGCTTTTCGTGCGAGAAATGTCAAACTGATCCAGTCGGATATTAAAAAACAATATGAGATTAACGTAACTTTTCCTGAAAATCCCGAAGGGGAGAACTCCCATTGGCCATCGGTCATAGATAAATTTATCGAGAGGATTCAGGCAAACAGATCAACCTTGATTTTCAGTAACTCGAGAAGGCAGACGGAGAAAGTGACACGGATGATCAACGAACAGGTCGGAGAGACAATAGCATTTGCTCACCATGGTTCCCTGTCCCGTGAAATCCGTTATTTTGTCGAACAGAAGATGAAAAATGGAGAACTGAAAGCCATAGTGGCCACAAGTTCTCTGGAAATGGGGATCGATATCGGTAATATCGATGAAGTCCTTCTCATCTCGGCACCCTTTTCTGTATCTTCGGCGGTTCAAAGAATAGGGCGGGGCGGCCACAATGTGGGAGATGTGAGCAGGACTACTGTATTTCCCATGTTCGGCAACGATCTGATTCGTTGTGCTGTAACAGCAAAATCAGTCATCGAAGGGGAAATTGAAGCTCTTGAAGTCCCTGTCAATCCTCTTGATGTTCTGGCTCAGGTTCTTCTCTCCATGTGCTGTACCGAAGAGTGGAATCTCGATGAGCTTTATCTCTTTATCACTTCTGTATATATGTGGAAGAGCCTTCCGAGAAAACACTTCGACCTGGTAATGGAGATGCTCAACGGCCGATACAGCGATACGAGAATCGGAGAACTGAAACCACGGCTCAATATCGATAAGATTGAGAATATTGCCAAAGCGAGAGACGGTGCGGAAAGAGTCATTTATATGTCTGGGGGAACCATTCCCGATAGAGGATATTATGAGCTGAGGATCCATGGAGACGGTGCCAAAATCGGAGAACTCGATGAGGAGTTTGTCTGGGAACGGGCACATGGTGATTTTTTTACACTGGGAACACAGACATGGCAGATTGCCAATATCAATGACCGCTCAGTAGAGGTCCGTCCTGCTGATACGGGAGGCGCAATGAGCCCCTTCTGGAAAGCCGATCCCAATGGCCGTGATTTCTTTTATTCCTGTAAAATTCTCGATCTTCTTCAGTTCATCGAATCGGAACTGGCAAAACCGAGAGCTCTTGGCGAATCGGTTATTAAAGAGATCTTGGTATCGAGTTATTTTATGGAAAATGATGCGGCGGAAGCTCTAATCTCCTACCTGAAAAGACAAAGAGATCATGTTGATGGCTCTCTGCCACATAGAAATCACCTGCTTATAGAACATTTTAACGATCCCTTAAATCGTACCGATTGTCATCAGATCATTCTCCACACTCTATGGGGAGGGAAAATGAACTTCCCCTATAGCGAGGCTATTTCCCAGGCATGGGAAAATAAACACGGTTATCCTCTGCAGGTTTTCTGTGACGATGACGCCATAATTCTGGATCTACCCCACCAGTTTACAGTAGATGATGTTCTATCACTGGTTAATGGAGATACCCTGGAGAAACTGCTCAGGCAGAGGTTGGAATCTACCATGTTTTTCGGCGGGCGATTCCGCCACAACAGTTCGCGGGCTCTATTGCTTCCCAGAAAATCCTTTAAGCAGAGAACCCCTCTCTGGCTCACTCGACTGCGATCGAAAAAACTGCTTCAGGCAGTCAGCAATTATGAAGATTTCCCTATCCTGACTGAGACATGGCGTTCGTGCCTTTATGATGATTTTGATCTTAAGTCACTTACTGAAGTTCTCGATGAGATTCGCGAAGGGCAGATAAAGGTCTCAGAAGTGGTTACAAAAACACCATCGCCTTTCGCTGCCGGAATTATTTATGATCACACAGACCAGAGGATGTATGAAGACGATACTCCACTGGGCGGACAATCTAATCTGAGAGAAGACCTGATCAAAGGGATTATCCATGAATCGGGACTCAGGCCTATGTTGCCGGAAGACCTGGTAAAAGAATTCAACAGCAAACTGCAGAGAACCTATTCCGATTATTGTCCCCGCACTGCTGACGATCTTTTTGACTGGATTGAGGAGCGTGTATTCATCCCCATGAGTCAGTGGGAGGAGATGAAAATCGCTCTGGACAGGGATCTTGAAGACGATGTGAATAAGATTATTTCAGAAGTGGAAAAGAATGTATTATTCTGGGAAACGGAATTGAGCAATGAAGTCCTGATCATCTCTAAAACGTACAAAAAGAAATACAAAGAAGATACATTTGTCACTGAGATGGATATGATTCTGCCCCAATGGATCAGTTTTTACGGGCCGCAATTTGTTGATTATCTGACTTCAGTTTATCCGGCTCCTGAAAAAGATATACTCGATTTCCTGGAAACAATGAGAGAATCGGAAGAACTGATCATCGATAAACTGACAGAAAATGCTAAAGATGACCAGTTCTGTACGGCAGAGAATCTGGAAATATTGTTTCGCCTGAAAAGAAGAAAAGGGCGGAGCCAGTTCAAAGCTCTGCCTATTAAGAAACTCCAGTTATTTCTGGCTCAGCATCAGCTGCTGACCAAAGCCGGTTCCGGGAAAGAGGACTTGCAGGAAGTTTTTGAAAAGATGATCGCCTATGGGGCCAAAGCATCTCTGTGGGAGAGTGACTTTTTCCCTGCCAGGATCCAGCCCTATTACAAATCGTGGCTCGATACCCTGTTTCAGGAGAGCCCGCTTTTATGGTACGGGTGCGGCAAAGAGAAAATTGCCTTCTGTTTTGATGAAGAACAGTCTTTATTTATCAAAAAAGCTAAATCTGATGATGAACTCGATCAGCTGCTTCCCGATACCAGGGGCAGTTTCACGTTCTGGGACATCAAAGAGCACAGCGGAAAAAACAGCAGTGAACTGGTGGAGTTCCTTTGGAATCAATGCTGGAAGGGACAGATCAGTAATGATCACTATTCAACAGTGAGAACTGGAATCCTGAACAAATACAACGCTGAATCATTTAAGGATATGGAACGCAAGGCGGGAGGACGGAAAATCAGACGGGGAGGATACAACAGGTGGATGCACTCAAGACCTGTTGACGGACGCTGGTTTATCAACGAATCAATCAGAGATGATGAAGATCTTATAGAGAAGGATGAGCGTCTGAGAGAAGTGATAAGACAGCTCTTTATACGGTACGGTGTTATTTTCAGGCAGCTTCTCGAACGGGAGACTGACCAGCTGAACTGGAATACAGTATTCAGGACACTCAGACTGATGGAATTGTCCGGAGAATGTGTCTCCGGTTATTTCTTTGAAGATATACGGGGCATTCAATTTGCCAGCTGGGAATCTTTAAGGGAATTATCAGAACCTCTTGATGATCAGGGATTGTACTGGATGAACTGTACCGATCCGGCATCGCTGTCGGGAATCAAAATTGACTCCCTCAAAGGGAATTATCCTGCGAGGCTGGCGACAAATCACATGGTGTTCCGCGGGAGCAATCCCATTCTTTTCTCCAAGCGGAACGGAAAGGAACTTGATTTTTTCAAAGATGAGAAAGATCCCGATACTCTGGAATCTCTTGAGTTTTTCAAAGTTCTTCTCAGCCGGGAGTTCAAACCTCTAAAATCCATTAAAGTAGAGATGATAAACGGAGTTCCTATTGCAGAAAGTCCGTACCGTGATGTTCTGAAAGAGGCCGGGTTCCGGGATAATTTCAATGTGTTTGTACTCAGTGGTATTCTAGCCTGAAAATGATATATTGAGCTCAATCAGTTTCTCTTTTAAAGCAGAGATATCTTCTTTTTTTACAAGAGCATTGCGCTTAAGAAGTTTTATTGCACTTTCAATATCTTTGCTAAAATAATAGGGATAATTGTGGTGATCCGGTCTGTTCATATAACGGGTAATTATCTCTTTCACGATTATTGATTCGCTAATTAGAATTGAAAAATCAGGATCAAAATTATTTTCATCAGCACCTTTGGAAAACATTGTTTCTATAGCCTTTTCAGTTGCCAGGGACAAATCCATCGTCATCAGGATTTGGATAAATGGTGTGCTTTTCAGAGCATCTCTTTCGTTCTTAAGATTAAGAAGAAGTTTCATCATCCCTTCCTGATTAAAATTGCCGTTAAGTATAATAATGAGAAACTGATTAAATCTGACTACTTTAAAATCGCCATGTTCAGATATATTCAAAGTCTGAAACCCTTGAGTGCTTTGGCCATTTCCGGATCGGAATGGGTCAAACCCATTGAGACAGCCCCGTTGTCAACGAGAATGGTAGCGATCTGATAATAATCTTCCGATTCCTCTTTCATTCCCTTCATGCAGTATTTCAGTGCGCTCATACCAGATGAATCTGAGAGATTCACATCGCCATCATTTTCGATTATCTTTCGGACTGCGTAATAATCTCCGAGATAGGATGCGTACATCAGCAGACTCCTCCCGGATAAATCAAAAACATCTGCCGTATCCGATAGTTTGAGTAATCGTGAGAGATTCTCTTTTTTCCCCTCAAAAAGGGCATAAAATAATGCGTTGGGATCAATTGATCGCGAGACTTCCAGAAGTTCATCGATAATGAGAATTTTATCTTTCAGCATGGCATAAGAAAGAGCAGTCAGGCCATCGGCATCAGTAATGGATGCATCAGCACCTTTTTTGAGTAAAAGTCTTGTGATGTAAATATCGCCAAGTCCCGAGGACATCATCAGAGCCGTTAAACCCATTTCATTTTGCTCATTGACATTTGCTCCTTCAAAAATCATCAATTCAACAAGTTTGTAATCACCGGCAAAAACCGCTTCCATCAATTCGGTACGGTGGAGGAAGTCGAGTCCGTAAAGTTTATTCCTTATGGTAACTCTCATCGAAAGGTAATCTTCCATGACAGGATCTATCATGGGAATAAAATCCAGTTCTCCGCCATTTTTGATTAGTAGTTCAGTTATCTTGATATCATTATTTTGTAAAGCGAGGAAAACGGGAGTTTCATCTGAGTTACTTATGGAATTCGTTTCCGCCCCATTTAAAATGAGCAATTCGGCGATGTTTTGATAACCCAGATCCACAGCGTAATGAAGAGCTGTATACCCATTATTGTCGATGGAATTGATATTGGCACCATATTGAAGCAGAAGTTGAACCATTTCATTATTTCCGCTTTTCACCATTTCCGAGAGAGGAGAAATCCCCATTTCATCCTTTTTTTCAATATCAGCACCCTGACCTAAGAGAGATCGAATCATAATATACTGCTTATCATTGAGTGCATTCATGAGATCCTGACGCATATCTCCGTATAGAGACATTGTCGGGATGAGAAGACAAATTAAAAGAACACGGCGCATTTATATTTTACCTCATTTTTCGAGGATTATTCTCAGCATCCTTCTAAGCGGTTCTGCAGCTCCCCATAGAAGCTGATCACCAACAGTGAAAGCTGTGAGATACTCACCTCCCATATTCATCTTCCGAATTCGGCCTACAGGAACTTTCAGAGTACCTGAAACAGCAGCGGGAGAGAGATATTTAAGGGTATCCTCTTTGTTGTTGCTTATAAGATCGGACCATTGGTTCCCATTTTTGATCATATCTTCTATTTCATCGAGAGGAATATCTTTTTTCAGCTTGATTGTCAGTGCCTGACTATGGCATCTCATTGATCCTATGCGGACACAGAGACCATCAATATTGATAGGGGAATCGGGTTTGAGAATTTTATTCGTCTCTGCAAAACCCTTCCATTCTTCTTTGGTCATGCCATTTTCAACAGCTTTGTCTATCCAGGGAATCAGGCTTCCCGCAAGAGGAGCACCGAAGTTGTCCACAGGAAGTGATCCGTCTGTCAGTTTTTGTGTAACCAGCCTGTCGATATCGAGAATAGCTGATGATGGATTGTTCAGGAGAGAACCGGCAGCATTGCCGAGATCTCTCATCTGCACTAGTAATTCCCGCATATTTTTTGCACCTGCACCGGATGCGGCCTGGTATGTCATGGAACTAAGCCAATCGATAGCCCCGTTATTGAAAAGCCCACCGAGACCCATCAGCATAAGACTGACTGTACAGTTTCCACCGGCGAATGTTTTGACACCATTTTTCAGAGCTTTATCAATAATTGGTCTGTTTACTGGATCGAGGATTATTTCACTTTCATCGACCATACGAAGGGTAGAGGACGCATCAATCCAGTATCCTTTCCATTGGGACTTTCTAAGGTCCCGATAGATTCTCTCTGTATAAGATCCGCCCTGACAGCAGATGATGGCTTCCATCTGTTTCAGTGATTCGAGATTGTACGCATCTGCGAGAAGAGGGACATCATATCCGACGTCGGGAGCTTTCTGACCAGCCTGAGAAGTTGAAAAGAAAAGAGGATCGATTAAATCAAAATCTTTTTCGTAGATCATTCTTTCCATTAAAACAGAGCCGACCATTCCTCTCCATCCAATTAATCCTGTTTTCAACTTCATATATCAACCTCTATTTGCAGATTAGGGGAATTCTTGTCTATAAGAACATATTTTTCAATACGAAATATGTAAAAAAAGAGGAAAAGTTAGAATTGGGAATAAATAATGGACAGAATATGAAATAACACTAGAATAGATTCATGAATAGATCACCAAAAAAAATGCTAATCATAACCACACTGGCACTGCTACTGACCTGGTTGCTCTTTCCCCGATTCAACTCTGACTGGAATATAGAAGAAGATGATGAGATGATGGAAGGAAAGAAAGAATACTTAAAAAACCGGATCAGCGGGACCAAAAAGAAATCTCCCAATATTCTGATTATCCTGGCTGATGATCTCGGGCGCAATGATCTGGCTCTCTACGATCAGGTGCATGGTGTGAGTACTCCCAATATTGAGGCTCTTGCAGCAGAAGGGGTTACATTCAATGATGCCCTTTCCAGTTCTCCCATTTGCTCTCCTTCACGGGCTGGTATGCTCACGGGACGGGTTCAGAACAGAAGTGGTTTTGACAGTCAGCCAATGCAGATCTATCCTACATTTCCTCTATATTATTATATTGCCCAATGGTTTCTCGATTTTGATGAAATGAGCCAGGTTCCCTTTGGAACATATCCGACACCGGCAGAAATGAAAAAACAGGGCATTCCCCAATCTGAGATTATGTTGCCCGAAGTGTTGAGTGAAGCCGGTTATGCAACATCTCTCATAGGGAAATGGCATCTGGGATACAATGGGGAACAACATCCCCAGACTCGTGGTTTCGATCACTTTTACGGATTTCTCGAAGCGTTCTCCTATTTTGATGATCCGTCAAAAGAGGGTGTAGTTTCTTTTCAACACGATGTGTTCTGGGAGAAACACATATGGAGTAAAAAGCGCAAGGGACCAAGCGCCATACAGATAAATGGAAAAATTATTGAAGAAGAAAGGCATCTGACTGATGCAATCGCCGAAGAGACTTTGGATTATATAAGAAAGCACGAATCATCCGTTTCAGGAGATCCCTTCTTTGTTTATGCATCCTTCAATGCTCCCCATACCCCTTTTCAGGAGTTGAAGAAATACTATGACCGTTTCCCTGAAATAGAAGATGAAAACAGACGAATTTACTGTGCCATGATCTCCCATCTCGATGATGCCGTAGGGGATCTTATAGACGGACTTGAAGCGTTGGGTATCAGGGAAGATACTCTGATAGTCTTTTCCAGCGATAACGGCGGAGCCAGTTATACTTTAGCAACTGAAAACGGCGAACTGGCAGGAGGAAAGATGTCTCAGTTCCAGGGGGGATTGGAAGTCCCAATGATAATGAGCCTGCCCGGATTGATCCCGAGTGATGAGCAGTATGATTCAACGGTTTCTCTTATGGATATTTATTCGACCGCACTCGCTTCTGCTCACATTCCTCTTGCTGATGACCGGTTTTATGACGGAGTGAATCTGATTCCCTACATTAATAGAGAAGTGACAACAGAACCTCATCAATCTCTTTTCTGGAAAAGTGGATTCAATCTCTCTTTGCGCCGGGGACCATGGAAGATGATGAAAAACACCGACACTGGAGAAACACAACTCTACAACCTGGAAAACGATCGCGGTGAATATTTCGATGTCTCTAATAAGTTTCCTGAAATTTATAAAACGATGGAAACTGAACTCATTAAAAAAAGTGGAGAATGCAAACCGCCCTTATGGCCAAGAGTTATGGATTTTGAAATCGAAGTACATGGAAAAAAATACAAATTCGCAACATGAGAAGCGAGACTTGCAGCTTCGAATAGCATAAAAATGCAAGCGCAGCGCGTCATAGCACCTATCTTGAAGCGAGACTAATGAAGCCCGAAGCTTGCAGGGCTGAACAAGTTGGCCACAGAACTTTTCTATGAGAGTCTTTCTCTTCGATTATGCTGCCAGAATATATAAAGTTCCCCTTGTTGATTTTCTCGATCGGCTGCATAAAGCAATCGCATTAAAAGAAGAATAAAAAAAAGCTCAGAACTGTTGACAAAAAACTGGGATTTACCTATTATCCTGAATGTTAAAACATATGCGGTGGTGGTGAAATTGGTAGACACGTCAGCTTGAGGGGCTGGTGGGGGCAACCCCGTGGAGGTTCAAGTCCTCTCCACCGCATAACAAAATAAAGATTCGGTAATCCGAATCTTTTCTTATTTATAAATGTCTGAGAGGACTTGAATCCAAAGGAACGCCGAGCAAGTGCGAGG
>Ga0070729_10001955_pt1 | contig 28556 bp, 25 predicted proteins | sample tdDd472_FD_66725 | JGI IMG/M metagenome (GOLD analysis project Ga0070729, IMG submission 66725) | Marine sediment microbial communities from the Atlantic coast under amendment with organic carbon and nitrate - tdDd47.2 | ecosystem: Environmental > Aquatic > Marine > Coastal > Sediment | place...
AAAATAGATAGACGTGTTCAGCAAATGGAAACGGAAGGTGTAAAATTTGAAACCGAAGTTGAAATTGGCTTGGATATCTCTTTCAACTACTTGATGAAAAGTTATGATGCTGTTTTGATTGCTGCCGGAGCAAGAAATGCACGCGATCTGGATGTACCTGGACGTGATCTTGATGGAATTCACCAGGCCCTGGATTATTTAACACAACAGAATAAAATCAATGCAGGCGAGACAATTTCCGAAGATGTCAAAATCTCTGCAGAAGGGAAAAAAGTTATTGTCATTGGTGGTGGTGATACAGGAGCCGATTGTGTCGGTACAGCCATTCGACAAAGCGCAAAATCTGTGACACAAATAGAATTACTCCCGGAACCACTAGCTATCCGCAGTGATGAAAATCCATGGCCGGAATATAGAAAAATTCTTCGTACTTCTACGAGTCATGAAGAAGGTTGTGAAAGACTTTGGAGCCTTTTGACAAAAGAATTTAAAGGCGAATCTGGGAATGTTAAAAAAATAATCACATCAGCTCTTGACTGGAACTTAGAAAATCGCCAATTTACAGAGTTGCAAAACCAAACCTTGGATGCTGATTTAGTTTTATTGGCAATTGGTTTTTTAAGCAACGAAAAGTGCGAGATTCTTAATAATTTTCTAAACTCCTCTACTGAAGAGTTATTGACAGAAGAAAAGAAAAAAGCGATTTTTACAGCCGGAGATGTTGTCGAAGGACCATCATTGGTTGTTAATGCTATTTTTAGTGGAAGAAAAGTTGCTGAAGAAATTAATGAATTTTTAAGTTATTAATAATCTCTCTCTCCCTCCCAAGAGGTCGCCTGTTTTCAGAGTGGCCTCTTTTTTTTATTTAACAGGATGATTTATTTACCACGAAGTTTAAAAATTATCCTCTCATGAACCTTGTGTAAGTCGCTATAATTAATTATTTCACAATCTCAATAACCCGACTATATCTATCACCTTTTGTTTTAGTCCGCAATTTCACAGGAGGAGCAAGTTTGGCTGGTTTTGACCATTCACGCCAGAATTTTCCATTATTCTTAGTATACTCTACTTTCAAACCCGGAAAACGAATATTAGTTTTTAATACACCACCTTTAAGTTCTGCTCCTGGAAGTGGCACCCTATATTTTACACCAATTTCATTAGGCAACTCATTTCGAATATCTATACACTGGTAAAAATCCAATATCGGTAATATATTTTGTCCTAGAGAATTGGCAAACAAATCCCAATCAGAGTCGATTGTTTCTACCGATGGCATATTGACATTCCATGCTCTTTCAACAAAACCCAGAATTTTTGGAAAGGTAAAGTAATCAATAAATTCTGGCACTTTCTGATTTTCTGCCCAAAGTTGAGCCTGAAGGCCAACAATATTTTTCTGTGCTTCTTGTTTTAGTCTTTCTTTTTCAGCCCAGAATTCCGGTTTGATCGGACGACCGAGTTGATCATGAGTTCCATTAGCAAAAATATTGAATGGTCGATAGTAGAAAGTCTTCTTTGTGTCAACAAAATCGGCCCAGTAATACCCAGGTTCATTTGGATCTTTATTATAAGCCAAATCCAAATAGAGGTTGGTGGCATGTGCTAAAACTGTTTTAAAGCCTTTGTTTGCCAGTTGATACCCAAAATCCTCAGTTCCCCATGTCCAAACATTACTCCAAACAACTGGATTGAATCCATCCAATCTTATAGTAGAATCTGCATTATGAAATAGATCAGACCAACCAAACATTTCAGCACCAACAGAATTGATGATTTTGATATATTTTTGAGAAAAATAGGTTACAAGTTGTTTATCGGACATTCCTTTGGTTTCAGGATTTGCCTGAACTGCTAAAGAACCTTGCCACCATACATTATCTCCAAGATGTGGCAGTTCATCACCACCACCATGAATTGCAGTCAACTCTACGCCAGCAGAATCATAGCGATTCTTAATGGATTTCATCACAGTTTCAAGAAATGCATAGGTGGAAGGCAAAGATGGATTCACAAAGTTATCTGTATAACTTTGAACAGTTTTGTGCACAGATATATCTTCGGGATCAAGCAAACGATATTGTGTTGCTTTTTCAGGATCAGATTTCTCATATTTACTATAACGATATTCCATGGACATTGTTGCTGCACGACAATGTGCCGGCATTTCCACTTCGGGAATTACATTTATATGACGTTCAGATGCAAATTTTAGTATTTCCTCAAAATCCTTTGCAGTGTAATATCCAGAACCTTTTCCTACAAAATTTACAAGAGCATCTTCATAACCATTATATTCCGGTTTTTCACCAAAATTTGCTTCGATTTCATTGGCAGGTTTGATGATATTATCATTTTCGCCTAAACAATTTCCATTGCCATACATAGGATGTTGCATTTTTTTATCTTTAAGATCAAATCCACGTTGAGCACCAAAATCAGTTAGTTCAGGAATTTCAGGAATTTCCAATCGCCAACCCTCATCATCATTAAGATGGAAATGGAAAGTATTGACCTTGAAAAATGCTAACAAATCTAGCAATTTCAAAACCGTTTCTTTTGATTGAAAATGACGAGCAACATCAAGCATCATTCCACGGTATACAAATCGAGGCTTATCTAGTATTTTAACCTGTGGTAGATCAATTGAAGTCATAAAATTCTTCTCAGCAGCTCTATTGTAATTCTTATAGGAAACCAACTGTCGTAAGGTCTGAATTCCATAAAACACACCGGCTTTATCGGATCCAACAATTACAATTCCACTATCGGGCTTTGTATAAAAATAGTAACTTTCTGAATCTATTTTTCCATCCTTATCTATATCAAGTTTTGAATTTAATTTCAGAAAAACTCTTTCTTTTTTTCCCGAAGGGAAATCTCCAATTAATGTTTTAAAAAATTGGTTTAAAAATTTTGCTTCATTTACCAAATCATCATTAAAATTAATTTTAATATCTGACAATTCAATTTTGAGTGGTTTCCCAGTTTCTACAAGTTTGTAAGGACGTGGAATTATTTTATCTTTTAACTTTAATTCAATCAGATCAGTATTGTCTGCAAACCTAAATTCTGGAGTAGGTACCGGAAGAAGATCATCAGGTTGACGTTTTGTCTGTTTAGGATCATTGGGATCGATGTGAATTTTTGCCAATATTGCATGTGGTGTTTTACCTTTGAATGAAATGTGGAATCCGGATGGAGCATCAGTTTTAACTACAGCCCAATTTGCAAGAAAAATATCCAAGTCACGTTTTTCACCAGGAAGAATTGGTTGGAAATTTTCAAGGGGTTTAATAGCATAATAGTCACCACTTTGTGCATTATCTGCCAAAGTTATCCCAATCCCCTGTTCTTTCAATTTTTGGAATTCTTCGCCATCATCCAAAATTCTTCTTAAAGAATTGAAATATAAAACCCAATCTTCGTTATCCAGTGTAGTTTCACTGTTATTTATTATTGTTAATCGAGATTGGAAAAATGAATTTCCTCCAATCAAATGATCAACTGGTTGCCAGTGAATTTCCATCTTTTTAGCATCAGGGAATGATCCACAGGATATCATAAACATTATAGCTATCAGTAAAAAATATTTGATATGTTTCATAGGAAAAATCCTTTCTCCTCCAAAGTTAACGTTAACATAAAATTTAATTTTTCCTGCCAATAAATCAATGAATTTATTTCATTTATCCAATTAAATTCATCGAGTGAACTTACTATTTCATAAAATACAACTATTTCATAAGTAATAAAATTTTTCATATTCATTTGACAATTCAAGTCCACCTCATTTACTTATATAATGTATGTTTATGATTTAAAGTTTTTCAAAACATCTAAATATTAGCATAAATTAATGTTTTTAAATCAAATAAAATATTTTAGTTTAGTTCTTGTACTTCGTTTGTGAAAGTTATAACTTTCACAAGTAACTATTAAAAGGGATCAATGGAACCTAAAACACCAAAAACCTCCGAAACTGTTGTTAGACGATTAACTGATTATCTCAGGTGTTTGAAGCATGCTCAAATTCAAGGTAAAATATATCTTAAATCCACTGAGATGGCTATTGGATGTGGACACAATCCATCAATTATTCGTAAAGACCTTGCACAATTTGGAGCACTTGGCTTAAAGGGAACCGGCTATAATATTATAGAATTGATCGACAACCTGAATAAAATACTAGGACTGACAAAAGCCAGAGATGTAATACTCATTGGTGCTGGTAACTTAGGAACAGCCATGATCAAATACCCTGGTTTTAGCAGTGTCAATTTCAATTTCATTGCAGCTTTTGACAATGATGAGAAAAAAATCGGACAATTTATTGGTATAACACCTATTCTTTCTCTAAACGAACTAAATAATTTTATAGAAAAGCAAAATATTGAAATTGTTATATTGTCGGTTCCAGCTTCAGAAACATTAAAAATTGTCGAAAGTCTAAACGATGATTACATCAAGGGTGTTCTGAACTTCACCTCGGAGATATTACCTGCACGAAAAAATAATATGTTCATTCACAATATTGACCTTGCAAAGGAATTAGAAGTGATTTCCTTTTGCATGAAAAACTGTTTATCATGATGTTTTTAATTAATATAAATTTTATATAGGCTGACATATGAACAAAGTAAAACATTCGTTATTTCTCTTTTTGATATTAATGGTGATCTGGCTTCTGCTCACCTCCTGGAATTTGCAGGAATTTATAGCAGGATTTATTGTATCAGCATTAATTACACTTTTTACCTGGAAATTGGAGCCAGTTCTTGGTGAATTCCAGTTAACACCACAATCAATCATCCATTCTCTCATGTTCTCTTTTGTCTTTCTAAAGGAACTAATTATTTCAAATATGGATGTTGCAAGAAGAGTTCTCTCTCCTACTTTACCTATCAATCCCGGTTTTGTTGTGGTTCAAACAAAATTACAATCCAATATTGGCAAATTGATGCTGGCAAATTCCATTACACTTACTCCCGGTACCTTGACAACCGAAGTAAAAGGTCAAAACCTTTACATCCACTGGATTGATATTACTGAGGATCACATTGATGGAGCCACAAAAGAAATTGTATCAAAATTTGAAAAACATCTGGAGGTGATCTTTGGCTGAAATTATTTTTAATATTGCTGGAATTATTGCATTACTGGCTTTAGCAATGGCATTTTTCAGAATGATCATTGGTCCAACTTCAGTGGATAGAATTGTTGCCTTGGACAATATGACCATTGCTTCAGTTTCACTAATCGTCTTTTTTGCTGTTTATCTTGGTAGAATTATTTATGTCGATGTCGCATTGGTATATGCTTTAATCAGTTTCATCGGTATTATTGCCATTGCACGTTATTTTGAAAGGGGGCTGTAATGATGTTTTTAGGAGCAATTATGACATTGCTTGGAGCAATTTTTCTCTTTCTTGGTGCACTTGGTTTAATTCGTATGCCTGATGTATATAATAGAATGCAGGCTGGAACAAAAGCCACTACTCTTGGTGCTATGCTATTCCTGTTGGGTGTTGCAATTTACAATCAGGAATTTTCTTTGTGGGGCAAAGTTATTCTACTGATTCTATTTATTATTTTTACAAATCCAATAGCATCTCATGCTTTGGCCAGGGCAGCCTACAAAATTAAAATCCCCATGACAGAGAAAACTGTAAAGGATGAGTTAGCCCAAGATACTTACTATTTTCAAGATGAGGAGAAATAGATGGTCACACTTTTTATCATAGTTTTAGGAATCATCATGATAGTTGCCGCATTTGTGGCAATTTATCAAAAAAACCTACTATCAGCTGTTGTTGCCTCAGGTGTGATCAGTTTGCTGGCTAGTATAATTTACATATTGCTAGCAGCACCGGATGTCGCTATGACAGAAGCCGCAATCGGTTCTGGACTCACAACAATTGTATTTTTATATGCTTTAAATAAAATCAGAAAAATAAAGGCAAAAAAATAATGGTCAAGAAACTAATTATCATCATTACTTTAGTTTTATTGGCAATCATGTTGATGCCTTTGATCACTGAAGTTAAACCTTTTGAAAACTTGTCCTCAGTTTCCCAAAAATATGTGCATGCGGGTTCTGAAGAATTAGGAAGCCAAAACCTAGTCACATCTGTAATTGTTACCTATCGAGGTCTTGATACTCTTGGAGAAGTGGCTGTGCTTTTCATCGCAACTGCTGGAATTGGCTTTTTTCTCCGTAGAAAACCTGAAGAAGAACGAAAAAAAACCAAAGCATCATCATTAGTGCAAACCGGAACTGCATTTCTACTTCCAATTATTTTTCTTTTCGGTGTTTACATCTTTTTGCATGGACATCTAACACCAGGAGGCGGATTTCAGGGTGGAGTTGTGATTGCTTCAGGAATCTTGCTTCTCATGTTGGCAAATGTGGATACTAAGATCAATACAAATATTCTTTACTGGGTGGAATCTGTGAGTGGTGCATTTTACATAATAATCGGGATATTCGGATTGGTACTAGCAGGTGGATTTCTTGATAATAGAATTTTACCCCTTGGGGAATTTGGAAAATTACTCAGTGCCGGAGCAATACCAATTATCTATTCACTGATAGGATTGAAAGTTGGTGCGGAACTAGTGGGAATTTTGAACAATATGCAGAGGAGTCAGTAAATGCTGTTAGTTACAATATTAGGAGTAATTCTGATTGTGTTGGGACTTTGGTGTATGCTGACACAGAAGAATATTATTAAAATCATCATTGGATTTTCCATCATGGACACAGGAATTCACCTGCTGATTGTTTCCATCGGGTACATTAAGGACAAATCTGCTCCAATTATGGATGTCGTGAACTCATCACAAGTTATTGATCCGGTACCTTCAGCATTAGTTCTTACAGCAATCGTTATTGGTCTGGCAGTGACAGCCCTGATGCTCACTTACGCTATAAAATTATTCGAAATCAAGCAATCTCTCGACATAAATGATTTCAAGGAGTTGAAATGGTAAATCCTATTTATATAGTATTAATCGCCCTCGGTGTAGGATTTCTTCTTTCTTTATTTGAAAAGGCCGGAAAGACTGTTGCCATGGCTGTTTTCTATACTGCTTTGGTGGCAATGACATTTATTTCCGGACAATGGCTGATGGCTCTGGCTAATGGTGCTGAAACACAGATCATTGCTACTGCCGGATTTCCACCACCATTTTCTATCAATTTGGTAATGGGACTTCAGGAAGCATTCTTTACATTTATGATCAATTCTCTGGGAATTCTTGCAGGAATTTTCCTATTACCGAAATTCAAATCCGAAAAAGTCTATGGAATGGTGCTGTTTCTGATGATGATCATGGGAATGAATGGACTAGTAATGACTGGTGACATGTTCAACCTTTTTGTGTTTATGGAAATCACTTCCATTGCCACAGTTTCCATCATCGCAATTGACAGAAATTTAAAGTCCATTTCAGCAGGCTTCAAATATGTAATTGCTGGTGGAATTGCTTCAGCATTTTTCCTCATAGGTACTATATTTTTATACAGATTCACTGGGGTTCTGAATATTGAAATGATGGCTGAAACTTTGGATTACGCATCTGGTCAGGCTGTGTTTCTTTCAGCTTTTATTCTGTTAATTTCCGTAATGATTGAGTTAAAACCTTTCCCTGCCAATGGCTGGGCTTTGGATGTCTACGAAGCAGTAGATAGCGGAGTCGTTTCGGTAATCGCTTCCGGAACTTCTGCAGCAATGCTATTTGTACTTTTCAAAATTTCACCGATTCTTAATGATACATTAATGATGACAGTTGCAGGAATTGGTTTAGTGACTTTTATTTTCTCAAATCTATTAGCACTGAAACAACAGAACGCTAAACGATTGCTTGGCTATTCATCTATAGGGCAGATTGGTCTAATCATGACCGTTTTTGCATTACTGAAACAAGCGGGGATAGCCCAAAATAATAAATTAATGTTATTAATTGTTGGTGGACTTCTCATCAATCACTTCTTCGCAAAAGCAGGACTTTTTTGGCTGGCTGGAATTGTAAATAAAGAAAAACTAGATGAATGGAGTTCACTACGAAGTAATCCAATTCTATTGTTTGCATTTGCAGTTTTTTCATTGGCTCTGGTTGGACTTCCTCCTTTCCCGGGATTTTTTGCAAAATGGCAAATGGTGATGATACTTTCAGAAAATGGCATGTTTCTCTGGACAGCATTCATTCTCCTTGGATCATTTTTCGAAACAATTTACCTCTTTCGCTGGCTAGGTCGAGTTTTAAAAGCCGAAGCAACTGAAGCAATCAAAGCGAAAATCACTGAAGTTTTCCCAATTGCAGTTTATTTACTAGCAATTATTCTGAGTGGTGGATTCCTATCAACATTGATTGATGGTGGAACAAGTCTCAGTATTTTGTATTTACCAATTCTTTTTATCATAACTCTTTTCGTTATAGATTTTCTACCTGTCATAATCAAAAATTCTTTGGTTATTGCAGTTTTCTCTTACTATGCCTATACAATCATTCCAGAACTGGCAGGCTATCGCATCATTTTTGGTGTCATTTTTCTGATCGGTGGAATCCTTTTATTCATTCCTGGCTATATAAAAAAAGGCAAACGAGTTGGATTTTATCCACTGGCTGTTATGATGTACACAGGACTTGCCGGATTACTGATTTCTGAAAATACATTACAATTATTTACTTCCTGGGAATTGATGACTTTAGGGTCATATTTCCTTATTATTCGAGGAAAAAAATCCGAGCCTCATGCATTGAGTTATGTACTTTTTTCTATCGGCGGTGCTTTTGTACTGCTTCTTGGGATGGGTGTTTTATATCATGTTAATGGAAATTCCCTGGCACTTTCAACATTAGGAAATATCACTGAAATGGTGGGAACAGTTTACATATTATTGGCAATTGGTTTCATGACTAAAATGGCTACAATCGGATTGCACATCTGGCTTCCCGGAGCACACGGGGAAGCTGAAACTGATGTTTCTCCAATGGTTTCTGCAATTTTATTAAAAGCCGGAATGTTTGGAATGGTGGTACTAATGTCTGCAATTCCAATGGCAAAACTTGGTTTTGTGAATATTCCATACATTTTAGGATGGCTGGGAGCAATCACAATTTTCCTCGGTAACCTGATGGCTATTTACCAGGAAGATGCAAAACGATTACTTGCCTATTCATCAGTCGGAAATCTTGGCTATGTCTTATTTGGATTGGCTCTTATGTCCCATCTTGGATGGCTTACTTCTATCACTTACGCATTGAACCATTTCCTTTTCAAGTCCTTATTGTTTCTGGCAATCGGTGGCGTTGTTTACAGAGTAGGAACAAAAAATATGTACGAAATGGGTGGATTGATCAAACGAATGCCAATTAGCTTCATATCTGTATTGATTGCGATAATTGCTTTGGCTGGTGTACCACCACTATCTGGATTTGCCGGAAAATGGCTGATCTACAATGCAATATTAGAAAAAGGTTGGTACTTACAGGGAACAGTTGTACTCATTGGCGGATTGATCGCATTTCTCTATTGTTTTCGCCTGATCTATGCTGTTTTCTTAGGTCAGATAAAAGACAAAAATCGTTACGTCAAAGAAGCACCAATTCCAATACTTATTCCACAAGTTGTTATGATGATTGCCATCATGGTTTTCTCAACTTATCCTGGATTGGTACTAGCTCCAGTTGGTGAATTCCTAAAAGAATTTATGCCTATTGGTGCTATTAATTGGCAAAACGGTGTAGCTTATACAGAATATGGACATTGGGATGGATTCATGATCATGATGATTACAGGCGGAATATTTATGATGATATTGATCTGGTTATTATTCATCAACAGAAAAGCACAGAAAGTGAAACAATTCAACATTGTTTATGCTGCAGAAAGACCATTTCGTCCAGAAACAACTCATGTAGGATATAACTTTTTCGCCCATTACAAAAAAGCACTCGGTGGCTTGTCACAGCCTTATGTCACAAAGTTTTGGAATACTATGACCGATGTTTGCCATTCATCAGCAGATTTTATCAGAAAAATCTACAATGGTGATGGCCAAACTTATATTTTACACATTTTGATTTTTATTATCGTGGTTTACTTTATTTCTATCGGAGGATAAGCATGGGTTTTCAACCAATTAAAATACTTTACGCTATATGGTCTATTTCCATAATATTGAATGTGGGATTGCTTCTGCAAGGTGTTGTCAGAAAAATCGGTGCTCGCGTTGGAAAACGTTATGGAATCCGTATTTATCAACCATATATTGATATTATTAAAAATTATGCTCTTAGAAGCAATATTTCTCACGGAATTATGTTTTACTTAGGACCAGTTTTCAGATTAACTGGTGGATTGGGAGTTTATTTATTTACTCCAGCCATTTTTGGTTCAATTTACTTTAGCAATTTTTCCTTTGCCGGAGATGTTGTGCTGGTACTATACTTTATATTCTTTGGTACTTTAGGAATGGCTCTTGGTGCTGGTGAAGGTGGACATCCTTACTCAGCAATTGGTGTGAGTCGTGGACTTGCACAAGTGACTGCTGCAGAAATTCCTTTTGTAATGGCAATTATTGGTGTTGCAATGCACCACAATACTTTGTCAATAACAGAAATGGTGGCTGCACAACAAGGTGGAATCATGAACTGGACAATGATGTCAAATCCATTGATCACGATCCTTGGAATGATTGCATTTCTCGGTGCAATGATGAGATCACCTTTTGATGTGGTTCTTGCACCACAGGAAATTCCAATCGGGCCTCCTACTGAATATCATAGTTCATTTCTAGGTGTAATGCAGACTAATCGTTCGATTTTCCCAATGGCAAAAACAGTATTATTTGTAAATCTTTTTTTCGGAGGAGCAACTAACTGGGGAATACTGATTCTTAAAGCCTTTTTGCTCTATATGTGGTCAGTTGTGGTTGGTGTAAGTTTTCCAAGGTTCAGAGTGGATCATTCCGTTCAATGGTGGTATAAATATGCATTACCATTGGGAATTGTAGCGATATTAGTAACTCAATACATTTAGTCTGAGGATCACGCAAAAAGATGCAAATAAAATGCAAAAAGATTTAAAAATATATGCCCACTAAATACACGAAAAGATACCAAAATATACTGAATAAAAATATTTAGTATTTTTAGCGTATTTAGTGGGCAAAAGGAATTTTAAATGAAAAAAGAATTAGAAAAGAGAATTGTTACAGCAACAGATGGGAATCAATTTGAAGTTGATCCCATGCAGGATTACTACTGTGGAGACGCACCACAAGTCCATCAGCCCAATAGCAATAAAGTGATTGAAAAATTCATGAATTGGGCTCGCGGTGAATCCCTTTGGATTTTGGGATTTGGAACTGGATGTGGAGCTATTGAGATGCGCCCGCTGATGACACCAAGATTTGATGCTTACCGTTATGGAATCCAATGGCGGCCTACACCTCGTCAGGCTAATGTTTTTGTGATTTCAGGCTATCTGTCAGTGAAAACACTGAAACGTGTAATTCGAAGCTACGAACAAATGCAAGGTCCAAAATATGTCGTAGGACTTGGTAGTTGCACAATCAATGGCGGAATGTATTGGGATAGTTATAATACCATCAATCGCTTGGATTATTATATGCCGGTTGATATATATGTTGCTGGATGTATGCCACGCCCGGAATCACTATTAGCAGGATTTGACAAACTCAAGCAAATGATCAAAACCGGTGAATGCGAAGGCCAAAACAAGTATGCTGAGGACTTTGAGTGGTACAAAGGCAATCAGAAAAAAGTAATCAAAGACTGGGACATGCCAGATTATAATTGGTAGAATTATTAGCCCACTAAACACACGAAAAGACACTAAAAAATGCAAAAAGAATTATTATATAAAAAAGAAAGTTATGAAATAGTTGGAGCCTGTTTTGAGGTTTATAAAACTATGGGGTGTGGCTTTCTTGAAGCAGTTTATCAGGAGTGTCTTGAAAAGGAATTTCGAAATAGAAATATTCATTATGAAAGTCAAAAAGAATTTGATTTGGAATATAAGTGTGAAAAATTATCTCATAAATATAAACCTGACTTTATTTGCTATGATAAAATAATTGTAGAAATAAAAGCAGTATCAAATTTAATAGTCGAGCATAAAGCACAAATACTTAATTATTTAAATGCTACTAATTGCAAACTTGGATTATTGATCAATTTCGGTCACTGTCCAAAAATAGAAAATGAAAGATTTATATTATAATTTTTCTTGTTTTTTTGTGTATTTAGTGGGCAAAGGAATTTTAAATGAAAGACTTAGTAAAAAAATTAAAAAAGCAATTCAAACTAACCAAGGTGGTCTATCAGAAACCTGACCAGACTTATCTTACTGTAAGCAAGGAACAAGCGGTTGCCTTCATCAATCACTTAAGAGATTTCGAGGGCTTCACACATTTGGTGATTCTCACAGCAGTTGATTGGATCGAAGACAACATTTTTCAATTAACCTACTTGTTGAATAATCCTGAAAAGAAAATTGATCTTGGTGTTAGAGTAATGATCGATCGTGAAACTGCAACCATGACATCCATTCATCATCTCTGGGAAACTGCTGCTACATATCAGCGTGAACTAAAAGAAATGTTCGGCATTGACTTCCCCGGCTCACCTCGAGTTGATGAAGAATTCATCCTTGAAGGTTGGCAGGACATACCTCCTTATCGTCGTGATTTTGATACAAAAAAATATTCAGAAAAAACTTATTTTCCACGTCCAGGCAGAGAAACAAATGATCCTGCTGAATACATGAAAAAGAAACTCTTTCCGGAGGATTAAGATGCCAGATGTAAATAAATATAGAGATAAATTTCCACAAAAAAATCCTGACGGAACAAATATAATTGATCTGGAAAGTCATAAATTTATAAAAGTTTGGCAAGGTCCAAATCACCCTGGAATTACCGGAAATATGTCCTTGGAGTTGATTCTACAAGGCGACGAAGTTATGTCCTGCAAAACTCATGTTGGCTATTTACACAGAGGGTTTGAAAAATTAATGGAACGTCGAAAATTCATCCAATGTTTTCCAATTTGTGTTCGAGTTGCAGTACCAGAACCAGATTTCAACGAATATTGTTTATCAGCAACCTTTGAAGAACTTGCTGGGATTCAAATTCCTGAAGCAGCAGAATGGATGCGTACTTTACTATTGGAAATGGCAAGGCTAGGAAGTTTTCTGATGTGGATTGGAGGCCAAGCTGGAACTTTTGGTCAAGGAATTATCGGGCAATGGACAATTTATGCCAGAGATCTAGTCCTTGATCGATTTGAAGAAATTAGTGGTGGAAGAATTTATCACATGCACATGACACCCGGCGGAGTAAGAGGACTTACACCAGAAGGATTTAAAGGACGCATGGAAGAAACACTCAAGACTATTGAAGATATCATGAAAGATATTAAGTCTACAATGTTCAATAACGCAGTTTTCAAAAAGCGAAGTGTTGGTCTTGGATATATAGATCCAAGTTGGGTTGATCCTTATGGAATTACCGGTCCCAATGCTCGTGCAGCCGGAATTGCCAAAGATGTACGTAAAGATTATCCTTATCTCAAATACAACGAACTAGATTTTGATGTAATTGTTGGCAAAAATTCTGATGCTTTTACCAGAGCAGATTTACGCCGACAGGAAATTCTATTATCAATAGATTTAATTCGTCAAATAATGGCAAAGATGCCAAAATCTGGTGAATACATGGCAAAAATGCCAAATGTTTTACATTGGAAAATCCCAAAAGGCGAAACTTATATACGTTCAGAATGTACTCGTGGTGAATATGGATATTATACAGTGACAGATGGATCAGGATATCCACGAAGAATCAATGTTCGCGGACCATCATATACTCATGCAGTAGCATTGATGGAAAAACTCGCCATTGATTGTAATATTGCAGACACTGCAGGATTAATGGTTTCGTTGCATACATATCCACCAGAAATTGAAAGGTAATATATATGAGTGTAAAAGATGTACTCAGTCCTTTTTTAGCATGGAAAAATTTACTTAAAGATCCGGTTTCCATCAAAAAACCTTTAGAACGCCAGGCAGCACCTCGATATCGTGGTTTCCATCAAAATGATATGGAAAAATGTATTGGTTGCGGCACTTGCGAAGAAATTTGTATGAATGCAGCCATTGATATGGTTCCTGTTGTCGGGATTGAAACCAAAAATGGTGATTCAGGTCTTCGTCCTCAAATCGACTACGGACGCTGTTGCTGGTGTGCTCTTTGTGTGGACATTTGTACAACCAATTCTTTGACAATGTCAAATCAGTTTCAATGGATTGACAGCGATCCTGAAGTATTCCGTTTCGTTCCCGGTGCTGATAAAAAATATTGGGATGATGAAAAACTGGGTTATAAAAAACCATTGAATTATGAATTATACAATACTGAACGTGTTTCTATGGAAGAACTTCATCCAGAAGATCGCGATAAATCCTTTATCGAAATTATCAAAGGCTATTCCAAAAAACAAGCAATACAAGAAGCAGATCGGTGTGTGGAATGTGGCATCTGTATCGCTACTTGCCCGGCTCATATGGGAATTCCATCCTACATAGAGGCAGTTCGCAAAGATAATATGGAAGAAGCATTGCGTGTACTTTATGAAACAAATCCATTACCCGAAATATGTGGTCGTGTCTGTACTCACAACTGTGAATCCGTTTGTGCAATGCAACATAAAGGTGATGCATTATCCATACGCTGGTTGAAAAGATATATTGCAGATCAGGTTCACAGTGAAAAATACAAAAAAATCCTCGGTACAGAAAAACTTGAGAAAAATGATAAAAAAGTGGCTATAGTCGGAGCAGGACCAGCAGGATTATCAGCAGCATATTATTTATCATTACTTGGTTATAATGTCAAAGTTTACGAAGCCTTTGATAAACCCGGCGGAATGACTCGCTATGGAATTCCTGAATATCGTTTGCCTTATGATCAAATAGACAAAGATGTAAATTATATTGAATCACTTGGTGTGGAATTTCAATACAACACCAAAGTAGGTGAAGATATTAATCTGGAAAAACTACATGAAGATTTCGATGCTGTTTTTGCCGGATCAGGATTACATCTTGGAAGAAGCACACGAATAAAAGGCTCAGATCATGAAAAATGTTATCAGGCTATAGATTTACTAAGAGATTTTACTCAAGGTAAAGAGATTGATGTCCAGGAAAAGATCGTAGTCATCGGTGGTGGAAATGTTGCAATGGACATTGCCAGAACATTAGCCAGATTACAAAATCAAAAATTTGGTAAAGTTCAATTGACTCTTACTTCACTTGAAAGTGAAAATATCATGCCTGCAGACATAGAAGAAATTATCGAAAGTCGTGAAGAAAATGTAACGATTGAAGCAGCCTGGGGTCCAAAAGAAATAAAAATTAAAGAAAATCAGATAGTTGGTTTGAATGTTGTGAAATGCTTATCAGTGTTTGATGACGAAGGTAGATTTAATCCACAATTTAACAATAACCAGAAAAAATTCTTTGGTGCTGACATGGTAGTAGAAGCAATTGGTCAGGGAATGGATATTGACTTTATGAAGGATGTGGAATTAACACAACGCCACAAAGTAAAAGTGGACGATAATTTCCAGAGTTCAATTCCATGGCTATTTGTTGGTGGTGATATAGTTGCCGGACCAGATGCTATTTCAGCTATTGCCAATGGTCATAAAGCGGCCAAAGGAATAGATAAATTTTTGAACAAGTGAGGTAAATATGGAATTATTTAATGTACATGAAATCATAGAATATGCAATTAAAATCGAACAGGAAAGTTTCGCATTTTACACAAAAGCATCAGAGATTGTTAATGATAAAGATGTAAAAGATTTAGTTACTTTGTTGGCTTCTGAAGAAGTCGATCATCAAAATCGTCTACGGGCCCTAATTAATGAAGAAAAAATCAATGCTGATTCATTAAATAAAAAATATGAAATTGATACTACATTGATGAAACGTATCATTAACACTCCTGAAATTACCACAAAATCAACAGCTATGGATGTATTGGAAATTGCTCTGGAGCGAGAACAAAACACGGAACAAACCTACGCGATGCTTATAACTCTTTCCAATATTGACGATGATATTATAGAAATTTTTGATGAATTACAGTTACAGGAAAAAGGTCATGTGAATAAAATTCAATTTCGTATAAATCATATAGGTGCATAAAACTAACAAAGGAGTTATTATGAAACTCAGCAGTTTATTAGCTAAAAAAGGCAGTGAAATTTTCAAAATAGATTCAGAACAATCAGTATTTGAAGCAATACAACTATTGAATCATAAAAAAATTGGATCTCTTCTGGTAATGAATGAAGAAAAAAAACTGGAAGGTATTATAACTGAGCGTGATATATTAACAAAATGTCTTAGTCAGGAAAAAAATAATAAAGAAATAAAAATTTCAGAAATTATGACTACAAAAGACCTCCTTATTATTGGTACTGCTGATGATACACTTTCCTATGCAATGAAAGTAATGATCAATAAGAGAATTCGACATCTTCCAATTGTCGACCACGAAAAAGTGATTGGTTTACTTTCTATAGGAGATATCCTGAAAAAGGTCCTTGATCAATCAGAATCCGAAGTAAAAATGCTTAGAGAATATATATCAAATCCCTATGGAATAAATTTGTAAAAAATAAATGTGCGTATGAGGAGGAAAAAGGGACTGTCTTTACAGTTCCTTTTTTTATATCCTATAAACAAAGAAAGGCCACTCTTCTTTTTCAATCAAAGTAGCCCTTTGTCTCCCTCCCAAAAGTCGACAATCTTTGTAGTAAAAAACATGACATGCCAAGTATATCAAAGAGTGTGCTAATTATTAAAATATTACAAATAAATGTTTAAAAAGTTAAAAATCTCCTCTAAAATTTCTTATTAATTAAATATATCAATCGTGGAAAATTATTAATAAGTAAAAGGTTTTCTGAAAGTTGAGAAGTATTTTTCCGAAGATTAGTAATGAAAAACAAGGAGGGATGAGAAGTTGCAGGAAAGTGTGTTTACGAGGGTGTGAGGAGGTCCTGCAACTTCTCTGTGTTATGTATAGTGAGGTAAGGGTCATTTGTTTTAAAAAGCAATTATTAGACTTCTGTCAGATTTAAAAGTTCCCAAAAAATTCTTTTTTGGTGAACTTATTTTCTATCATCTTTCAATTATCAAATACACAACTAAGACAAGGAAGGATGAGAAAGGTTAAATGGGTTGAAGTGGTTAAAGTAGTTAAATTGGTAGTAATGGTAAAGGAATCGCGTTTTACAACAATCTGGTATAAATATAAAATAATCCTATCGGCTTATTTCATAAACAAGTTGCAAACTTGTCCTACAAATAAAAACACGATCCATCTCATACTTGAATTGCAATGAGCATAGCGAATGTGATTCGAGGATGAGATTAATCAATTCATAATATTGTAACCACAAAACCCTGTTCTCGATTCTCACTTTGTTGCGAATGAAGTCCAGGAAGATTGGCTAATATTGTCTATCAGCCAACTACCAGATCGAAGGGAAATTTAGTGCATAAAATTTTGGTTCAAAAACCAATAGGATTTTGACCTTTTGGAATGGCTTATTCTTCATTTCATCAGTAAACATTTCTTTGTCATCGATAAATCATTCGTTTTCAGTATGTAGTAGTATAAACCACTTGCTATTTCAGTTCCATCAAAGACAACTTCATATTCACCTACAGATAATTCGCTATTCACCAGATTTTTCACTTTCTGACCTAAAATATTATAAACATCAAGTGTCACAATATCATTTTTATTTATCTGAAATGGAATAATTGTCGACGGATTAAAAGGATTTGGAAAATTCTGACCTACTTTAATTTCATTAGGATATTTTTCTTCATTTTCAATTTTTGTGGATGAATTTATTGAATAGGAATATGATACTTTACCATTTTGATGGTCATCATCTATATTTTCATCCAGGTAGGTTCTGATATAATCCACAACAACTTCATTTTCTGAAACCGTTATGTTCATATACCCAGAATTTGGAAGTATTTCACCAGAGACATATCCATATTCTTCAGCAACTTTGACATTTTTGTAATTTCGATGACTGGGTTGAGGTCCCAACTGATAGATTACACCATCCTTTTCCTGTTTTGCAAAAAAGTGGTCATGCCCGTGAAAAACAACACTGACATTATTTTCTACTAAAAGATTATGAATCGGTTTGTCCCAGCCTGGACGTTTCTCATCAAATCCCCAGGTGCCATCTTCATTTTTCCCGCCCCATTCATAAAACTCAGCATATTCACTGCCCCCTCGTCCATCCAGTTCATGCCTACCACCAACCAGATGATGGACGAAGATAAATTTGAATTTTGACCGGCTCTCTTCTAGGGTTTTCTTCAGCCATTTATATTGGTCAAATCCCAGGGAGAAATCCCAGCCTTCACCATTTTTACCAGGCTTATTATTCGTACTCCAATAGGGATCCAGGACAATAAAAGTCGCATCTCCCCAATTCCATGCATAATAGGCTTCCCGGATACCAATAAATTCATAACTGGTAGTATCACCCGTAAAAAATTCATTTGGATAAGGATTCGGAAAATAGGATTTCCTGGCTTTGGTATCCCAGATTGCAACGTTTTCTTCAGTACCATTAAGTTCATATCCCGATTCACCTTCATGATTCCCTAGAACCAAAAACAAAGGGATAGAGTGACAAATTTCATCGTAAAAATCTCTAAATAAAATATTTCTGTCTTCAACTTCCTTATAACTCATATCAGCTTCATTGAGCCATTCATAAATTTGAGGTAGTTTATCAGACATGAAATTATCACCAAGATCTATCATGAAATCAGGATTATTACTCTCAATATTTTCAAGTGTTCGTGTGAAAATTTCCGGTGTTGATTGCTCATCAAGATGTGGATCAGCAAGGATAGCAAAGGAATAGGTTCTGCCGGGAGGTCTGTAGGTATGAAATTCGCTCTCGTTGCAAACAGTAAAATCAGAGGCTTCGGCAACTTTATAATTCATTCTATAATAATATTGTGTATCAGATAATAGATTATTCAATACAATTTCATCAGGAATTTGTCTGAAAAATTCGACAGTATCAGTTTTATGCGAATAATTTGAAGCATCAGTTCCATATTCAAAAAACAAATACATGTTTGTATCAGAAACAACATTAATTGTAACAGATTCGTCCGTAATTCTTCCCAACAATTCTGTTGATACAAAAAGAGAATCATGCTCAACCGCAACTAATAATCTTGCCACAAGCAGAAATCCGACAATAAAAATTATTTTCAATTTATTTTTCAAATCACTTTCCTATCATTTCATAAAAATCATTTTTTTTGTTTCTCGAAAATTACCGGCTATCAGTTCACAAAAATAATTTCCTGATGCAACAGGATTACCCTTAAAATCCGTTCCATTCCATGATATAACATAATTCCCTGCTTCATGTAAACTATTAACCAGTTCATTCACCAGATTCCCACAATTATCATAAATTTTCATTACTACCCTGCTTTGCAGATGCAATTCATATTTTATATTTGTGGTAGGATTAAATGGATTGGGATAATTTTGTTGGAGATTAAACTGTTTTGGAAAGTGTTTATTACTTTTATCAAGACCTGTACTGCTTCCAATTTCATAGGAAAAAGCAATTTCTCCATTAACATGGCCATTGACTTCATCCTTCGGTAAAAAAGCCCGGATATACTCAACTAAAATCTTTTGTTCAGAAACTTTTACCCGCAAATGTCCGGCATTTGGCAGTTTATCCCCTTTTGGAAATGCGTCAATATTATATGGCGTGAATGTTGGATCAGCAGGCATAGGGATTGTCTGATAGATTATGCCATCCAGTTCCTGTTTGGCAAAAATATGATCATGCCCTTGGAAAAAAATCGTCACACCATTTTCAACCATCAATTGATGAATGGGCTTCTCCCAGCCTGGTCTTTTTTCATTGAACAGGTAGTCGCCATTTGTATGATGTCCGCCCCATTCATAGAGGCTGGCAATTTCAACACCACCACGAGCCTGCCCATGTAAATGATGACAGAATACAAACTTATATTTGGCATTACTATTCTTAAGTGTTTCTTTCAACCAAAAATATTGTTCATCACCAATTGTAATATTCCAACGATCGTTTGGACTTCCATAGTCACTCGGATCGTCATGTTCTGTTGTATACCAGTAGGGATCAATTGCCACAAAAAGAGCATCTCCCCATTGGTATGCATAATAATCTTCACGCAAACCAACAAAATCCTGTTCGACTGAATCTCCAGTATAAAATTCATTTGGTATTGGATTGGAGTAATGCATTTTTCGTGATTTTGCAGACCAAACTGCAGGATTATTTTCTGTTCCATCCAGCAACCATCCCAACTCTGCCTCATGATTTCCTAAAACAAAAAAGAGTGGTGCAGAATGACAAAGCAATCCAAAGTAATCCCGGTGAGTCCGGTGCAATTCTTTAATTGAAGCAAAAGTCGGATTCTTAATTTTTGTTGTTCGGAATGTATCTCCAAGATCAAAGTGAAAATCAGGATTATCATTCTTTGCATTAAGTAATGTTTTTATATAAAGTTTAGGATCACAATGCTTTTTCGTCAAAAGGTGTGAATCCGATTGTAGCGTAAAAGTAAATTCTGAGCCTGCTATTCTTTGAGTATGAAATGAATATTCTTCCATTGAATTATAGTCTGTTTCATGATTTACTTTGTATTTCAATGAATAGTAATATCTTGTATTTGACAAGAGATTGCCTAATAAAATTACATTTGCTGAGTCGGATGAAATTGTAGAATTATTTGATTGATTACTATAAGAACCAGAGACTTTCCCATATTCTACATAGGCTTCGAATTCATTGTGAGACATAATATTCAGCGTAATCGATTTATCTGTGGGTCTTCCAAGAATTATGGTAATATCAGAGGAATTTGATCTTTGTTTTGCATAACCAATATTCAAAAAACCCAAAGCAATCGTACTTCCAGCCACTTGCTTTATGAAATCTCTTCTGGACAATTTCATTTTACCAAAACCACCTTTCTGATATCAATATTTTCGCATGATTTCAATTTCACTAAATAAATACCCGATCCAATTCTTAAACCAAAATCATCCAGGCCCAACCAGGTTTCATTGTAAAATCCAGGACTTTTACGTTCATTTATCAACGTTTTTACTCTTTTCCCACTCAAATTATATATCTCCAAAATCACTTTACCGGACTTAGTAATCCGAAAGGGAATTGTTGTTGAAGGATTAAAGGGATTGGGATAATTTTGATAAAGTTTAATGGAATCCGGTAACTTCACTTCTTCAAAAATTTCAGATGATTCTGATACATTTCTTACAGGTCTGATATAACATTCATTGGTCTTTTCTTCATAACTTACAATGCCAAAACTGAACTCTGTTGTCCATGCTCTTTCCTGACTATTTACATCTGTTGTAGATGACCAATATGATTCTTCAGAAATTTCTGAGAAAAATGATTTATCAACTGCAGGCTTTGTAAATTCTACATTTACCAATGACCAAAGTTCTTTTATATTGGGCAAACGCCAATCGTCATAGCCAGACTCTTCAAGAGTCTCACAATATTCCAGTGCTTCTTCCCAGGTCATTTTTCCTGTTTCACTTTGCATCCACATCAAACCTGTAGCAATATCAGCTACTGTCCCATCATTATTTATCTTTAAATTCCCCGGATAATTTTCACTGCCCGTATCATTTCTTACACATCGGACATGAATATTTTTATCGCCACCATAACTGATACCTTCATTTTTACGATGCGGACCAATTCCACCACCACTATTCACCAACCATATTCTAGTCTTATCATCAGATCTTTCATCTACTGACCACCAGTATTGAGCTTCTGATTTTATAAAATATTCAGTATTTATTGCAGGATTAACTTTGTCATGATTAATAATACCCAATAATTCAAAAGCTGTTGGTAATCGCCAATCATTATAACCTGCAAGGGTAAGCGTGTCAGCATATTGTTTCGCAGCTTCCCAACTAATATCTCCAAAATCCTGTTTCTGCCACATCAATTTTGTAATATTATCAGTTACAGTTCCATTGTTATTTTCCAAAAAGTAAGGAGCATTTAATGAATAATCCGAATCTTCCCCAAAAGTGTCGGTATAATTCCCAACCTGACCAGTATCTGGGACTTTTACAATTTGTGCCGAGGCAATATTACAAATGATCAATATTATGAATAACATCAGTCTCATTATCTAACCAAAACTACTTTTCTAATTTTAGTATTATTACCATTCGTCAACCTGATAAAATAGAGGCCTGAAGTCACAGGATTGCCATTATCATTTGTACTATCCCATATGACCTGGTATGATCCTGCAGATTGATGACTATCCACCAAACTTTTTATTTTACTTCCTTGTATATCATAAATATGAAGTTGGATTTGTGAATCTTTTACAATTTTATAAGGAATATTTGTCGAAGGATTAAAAGGATTTGGATAATTCTGCTGAAGAGAGAATTCACCAACAACATTATCACTTTCAATTTCACTTGCATGGCCTTCAGGAGTAATATAATCCGGAGTTCGTCCTGTAATTGTAGTAATAGGCTCCAGGTCTTTACCAACTAATGCAGGATGATCTGCAGAATAGCGGTAGGCACGGAACACAGAATTTGTCATAGGAATATTATCATACAAAATTTCTAAGATTTCATCCTTCAAAACCGGACTGATGTATTCCCATACCAAAATACTATCATCTGTCACTTCAAATAAATGGCCTTCAGTATCGGAACAAATCAGTGTATTTCCATTAGGTAACCGTTGTGCACCTGATCCAATATGACTAAAAAATGATTGATTACTATAGGATCCATAATTCCAGACGATTTGATTTGATATATTTCTTTTTGCTTTTTGGGTATCCTTTGGTGATTCCAATGTATAATATCCGGCATCAGGAGGATTGACATAATCGCCGGTATTATTTCCGTTTTTATCAAGAAAGCTATTTATTTCATGAATATAGGATTGGGAGGTTGTTTCATATAAATATTGTCCATTATTAAAAATCAGAAAATGTCCTTCTCCCGGCAACCCCGGTTTTATCCATTGCACATCATGAGCTCCGCCTATTTGTTTATGACCACTTGATACACTGGTCCAATCATCAGAAATTGATGGCGGATCTCCCTGGTCATACCTAGCCGGATCACCAAATCTATACAAAAAATCGCCCAGTTCTGATTCAGCCAGAGCAATACTACTATCAGAATCATTAGGTATGAAGGTATTCCCATGATCAATTACATAAAACTCTCCCTGAACTGAATTTGTAACAATCTGATCCAGATCTTCATTATAATCCAGTGAATTACAGTGTAACCAGTCCCGTTTTAACTGTCTGCCCGGAAGATTTATATTAATTCTCTCCGGATGGTCAGCAATTGATTCTACATAATTATCTTTTGTTGGATCAACATCCTGGACAACATGATCAAAAAACCACCATTCCCAAATGACATTTCCTTCCATATCAACTTCTACAATAACATCCATTTGAGCATTTTTATAAGGAGCATTTGCAGGATCAGCACCAGCCTGCAGTGCTTCTTCGCTGGAAATATCTTTATTAGCGATAAACAGCGTTGTATAGTCACCAAGTTTTTTATTATATATTCTCACAAAATCATGATGGGGATAATAATTTTCTCTGCTTTCAGTGTATTCCCAAACGACATTTCCATCCCAATCCAATTCCTGAAATCCGGAGAATCTGCTTGGATCATCCTTTGATGCATCGAGGATATTTCCATTTTCCAAAAACCGGGGATTTGTACCGGAATTCCAGGTATTTACCAGATAACCTTCCATATCAATCAGATATGTTTTACCATGTCCGGCAAAGAGAGTATATCCATTAAAAGCATTGTCTTTATCCCAGTACCTGGTTTCAGTATAGCCAACCAAACCTTCATTCTGTGTTTCTGCAAATATCATTGTTGTCTTTATAATAACTATGAATATTAAACAACCTATAAAAACTAAACGCAAAGAACGCTGAGTACACAGAAGTACCGCAGAGTTTATTCTTATTATATTTTTTTCTCTACTTTTATCTCCCTGACCTTTGCGGTCTCTGCGTTTAAAAATTAAGTTTTTATAAATGTCCATAATTTTATTTATCCTATTCATTTTGATATCCATTCTATTATTTCAATAAGGTCATTTTCTTTATTACGCTATAATTACCAGATTGAAGTTTATAAAAATAAATTCCGGAATTTACTTGGTGACCAAATTTATTAGTCGCATCCCAAAGAACATCAAAATAACCGGCAGGCTTTTTTTCATTTACCAATACCTGTATTTCTTTCCCAACTACATCGTAATTTTTTATTACAACATTATCAGATGATGGTAATTGATAGGATATCCTTGTAATTGGATTAAAAGGATTAGGATAATTTTGATTCAATTTGTATTCATTGGGAACCATATCAGATTGTTCATCAACCGATGTGGGATATATTTCAATTGGTTCTCCGGGTGTCATATCTTTACCTTCGAAACCAGGAAAATCAGAAGGATACCTATGGACCTTAAAAACAGCATTATATTGATGGTTTCTTATATCAAGTTCAATTTCATCTCCCTGGTTCATGATTCCATTATTTGAAACCGGACATAAATAATCCCATACCAGTTCCTTTTCAGGCGTAATCTCAAATAATCGTCCATGTGTTCCATCACAAATCAAGGTATTCCCATTTGGTAATCGCTGTGCCCCGGATATCGCTTCGGCGAAAAAATCAAACCTGTTTTCTGCCTGGTAGGACCATAAAATTTCGGTAGGTCCAAAAGCCTTTCCCTCATCCATGGGATAAAATCCATTTTCATCCATAGGAGATACAATTTCGTCTACTGAAGAATAACTTCCATCAGGACGATTTAAACCATTGTTGAAAATCAAAAAATTTCCTGCTCCCGGGCAACCCGACTCTATCCATTGCGAATCATGTTGCTGATAAAGTTGCTGATCATCACTTGTTCCTAATCCATATTCAGATGGATTTCCCCAGCGATACAGTAAGTCTCCACCTTTCCCATATTTACCTCCGGTGTGCCCTTTTGCTTCTTCTGTAGTTGTACTATGATCTATTACCCAAAATTCACTACTGCCACGTACACTTAAAACGACCTGATCTAATTCAGTGTTATAATTAATGGAATTCATATGATTCCAAAAGGATGGTACTTTTTTTCCTGAACCATTGGGATCAATCAGTTCGGGATGTTCCGAAGGATTTGCGTAATTATCTTTACTACTGTCAAAATCCTGTATTAAATGATCCCAAACATGCCATTCCCAAACTATTTCTCCGCCCTTGGGAAATATTGGCTTGATCTCAGCAACATAGTCCGGTACCATTCCTTTTTTATCAATCTGCTGATCCAGTTTTTCAGGATCAAATCCAGCCTGGATACACTCATCTTTAGATCTATATTCAACCACCAAAGCGAGAATATTCCCATTAGGTAAAAGGGCAACATCGTGATGTGATAAATATTTATCAGTACTGTAATCAAATTCCCATATGAGATTGTCATCCCAATCATACATTTCCATTCGTCCACCTTCACCGCCTGCAGTTAGTCCTCCACCTTTCACAAAACAACATCGTAATAAATCTCCATTATCATAAAGATAAACCGATTGGCCCGGTTCATATTCACACTTTTCCCATGAATGAATTAGTTTACCATCATTATCAATCAGGTAAGTATGTTGATAATGTTTTGGAGCGATCAGTATATATCCTTCACAACTTTTCTCTTCATTATTTAGCATCAGCCCTATTGTTCGCTCCTGAGGCAAAAGTATGGTTGTTATGGCCAGAATTAATATTAGAACACTAAGTTTCTTCATAAAATCACCTCATTAAAATTAGTTTTTTACATTCCATTTGATTATCAATTTGAATTCTATAGAAATAAATACCGGAACTAACTGGTTGACCAGAGTTATCATTGGAATTCCAGTTAACACTTTGAATCCCTTTACTCTGATTTTCATTAATTAATGTCCGGACTTCATTTCCCAACAAATCATAGATTGATAATTTCACATGATTATTTTCTGCTAATTGATACTTTATTGTAGTGGAAGGATTAAAAGGGTTGGGGTAATTCTGATATAGTGCAAAATTATCGGGACATTTGATAGTATTTTTAACTGAAGTTTCAATCTGTTGGTAATTTCTGGCTATTCTGAAACCAATGTGATAGTATGGATGATCCGGATCCTGAGGTCCGCGGAAATGACCTGGATTACGATTCGATACGCGCGAATGTCCCCAATATTCATTTCCATTATACCAATTGCCACTACGTAAAACATGGTAGGGTTTTCCATCTGGCATTGGTGAACCACTTTCCGGGCCAGTTGGATTGGAGTAGGGACTTTTTTCATAATAATTATTCACATACCAATCATAAACCCATTCCCAGACATTCCCGGACATATCATACAATCCAAAATCATTTCATCCGTCAACAGTCTGATAATTTTCCATTTCACCAGGCCAATCAAAATCAAATTTTAAATGATTATTGCCATCATAAAAACCAACTGGTGTTGTTAAAGGATAAGCGCCACTTTCAAAAGGATCCTTTGAATCCGGCCAATTGGCTCTATTTCCAGATTCATTCTCATCATCTCCCCAGGGAAATATACAGTAAGGATCATATTTTTGCCCACGTCCGGCATACTCCCATTCCGCTTCAGTTGGCAGTCTGAAACCATCTTTCGAAAAATCGCAAATACCTGTAGTTAAATCATAACATTGGTCATAATTATTTTCAAAACTAAGCCAGTTACAATAAGCAATTGAACCTAACCATCTTATACCTATAACCGGATGATATTCATGATTATTTCTTACTGAAAATTCATTACCATTCCATAATATCTGGCTGTATTCTATTTCAGGATAAGTTTCAGAAAATATCTCATTCCCATTTAGTTCATACACATACCCATTTTTTACTTCTATTATATTTTTGGAATATGCTGAATTTAAATATTCACAATACTGTTCATTTGTAACTTCATATTTACCCAATAAAAAGGAGTCAATATAAACAGAATGAACCGGAACTTCATCATTCCTGTGTTCTGCTCCTCCCAGGTCATGATGGTCGCCCATTTCAAATTCTTCACCTGGAATTAATACCATTTCAGGATTACTAATACTCTCTACTTTTTCCATTTTATACACACTGGTACCGGCAGTAATAAATAGTGTTTGCTTATCACTACCTCCCCATGCAAGGTTTTGGGTTCGTTCCGGAATTGGAATAGTTTGTAGCAATTCAGCAGTTTTAGAATATATCCATATACCAGCATAAGAACAGGCGATATATAAGTTTCCATCCGGATCTATTTTAATTCCATCAGGTTCACAACTTTCTTCTAGTTGGATAAATGTATTTTTATTATAAACAGAATCATTGGGATCAACAGTATAACTTACTATAATTTTATTTTCTGTATCTGCAACATATAGAATTGTTTCATCAGGAGAAAATGCTATTCCATTGGGGCGTTCCAAACTATCATCAATTAGTCTTGGATCTTCGCCAGGGATTACAACAAAAACACCATTAAAATTCAATTCTTTGTCATTATTTTTAATTCCGTAAGGTGGATCAGTAAAATAAATGGTTCCATTAGATTTAATTGCAATATCATTGGGACTATTCAGCTTTTTACTATCATAATGTGCTGCAATTATGGTTTCAGAACTATCAGGTTCAATTCGACTAAGACATCGATCTCCATGTTTAGCAAGCAATAATCTTCCCTGATTATCTTCTGCCAATCCATTTGAATTACCCGAGGGAGATAGAAATAATTCTACTCCAGATTCAGCAGTCCATTTATATATACTATTTCCGGAAATATCACTGAACAATAAATATCCATCATTAAACCAACAAGGACCCTCTGTAAATTGAAAGCCCGTTGCCACTTTCGTTAATGAATTTTCATCTAATAGTTGAGAAGCATTCAATGGATACAGTATCAATAAAACAACAGTTACTAAGTAAACGTATTTTTTCATTCTAATTGACACCCCATTTAAATTAAACAAACACATCATTGATTATAAAACTAAGACAGTAATGTTAAATAAAGGTTAAATATCATTTTGAGAATTATTTTATGCATGGAAATAAACCATCAAATCCATATGAGAAATGAGGTCTAAAAGGAGAGTATTAATTGGAAGTCTTAAAACGACAAAACCCTCTAGTGAGTTACTACTAGAGGGTTTCATTAAATTTAAGCTGGTGACGACCTACTTTGCCACCCCGTTACCAAGGCAGTATCATCGGCGCTAGTGGACTTTACTTCCGAGTTCGAAATGGGATCGGGTGTGTCCCCA
>Ga0070729_10001960_pt1 | contig 28479 bp, 9 predicted proteins | sample tdDd472_FD_66725 | JGI IMG/M metagenome (GOLD analysis project Ga0070729, IMG submission 66725) | Marine sediment microbial communities from the Atlantic coast under amendment with organic carbon and nitrate - tdDd47.2 | ecosystem: Environmental > Aquatic > Marine > Coastal > Sediment | place...
GTTCGCTGAGGAATCGGGCCATAAAGTGGACGGTGTCATCCACCGCAATGCCAAAGGCGATGGAAAATATCACCGCCGTGCTGGGCTTGAGACGAATTCCCAGAATCCCCATGGCCCCAAGCAGGGCAAACAGGGGCAGCATGTTGGGGGCAAGGGCCAAAAGCGAGGCCTTCAGCGACTTGAACTGCCACCACAACAGCAGGGTGATGACCAAAAAGGCCAGCAGGAAGGTATAGAAAATCTCGTCCACAATATAGAGGTTCACCGTGTGGGCAATGGGCCCGGTGCCGGTCAGATGCACCGACACCTCCTGCGGAGCGTTGTCCGCCACCCATGCTTCGATATCCGCAAACATGGGCAGCACTTCTTCGCTGTAGCGGTCCTTCATTCGGGCGGATACCCGCACCAGGGAGTAATCCTCCCGCACCAGCGACTCCAGGGGATGATGCTCGCCGTCGGTGCTTACATCAAAGAGCAGCAGCTCCTGGGCAACCTGATTGCGGGTGTCGGGAATCCGCCGGTGTTCCGCTTTGTCTTCGTGCAGTGCGCCGTTAAGTTCCTTTACAAAATCCGCAAGGCCAAAAACCTTGCCCACGGCGTCATAGGATGCAAGCTGTGTTTTTGCGGCATCGGCAAAACGCAGCAGCTCCGGGTTTTTAAAGCCGCCCTCCGTTTCGGTGCGCATCACCAAATCAAAGGGCACCACGCCGCCAAGGTGTTTTTCCAAAAAGGTATTGGCGGCGATAATGGGATGTTCCGCAGGCAGATCCTCAAACAGGCGCATGCTTTTGCTTACCATTAAACTGCCGCCCACGCTGGCCCCAAGCACCATCAGCACCAAAACCACCAGCAGGGCACGGCGCTGTTCGACACCATGGATAATGGCCTCGATCATCCGGCCGGAGCCACCGCGAAAATAGGTTTCAAGACTTTTGCGGGGCGGAGTGGGAAGCAGCCACAGCATGGCGGGCAGCAGGGTCATGGTATAGATATAGGCCGCCGCCACACCAAAGGCCACCACCACGCCAAACTGACGCAACAGGGATATCTCCGTCAGCAACAGCACCAGGAAACCCACAATGGTGGTAAAGCTGGTGATAAAGCAGGCCATGCCCAGATGCTCAATGGAGGCCATCAGGGCCTCGCGTTTGCTGCGTCCCGCCAGCAGTTCTTCGTAGTAGCGGGTCTGGAAATGCACCGAGTTGGCCACCCCCACAATCAGCACAATGATGGGCATCACCGTGGTAAGAATCGTCAAAGGCCAGCCCGCTATGGCCATGATGCCCGTGGTGCTTCCCAGCGCCAGCATCACCACCATTTCCGGCAGTAAAAAACCCGCCGGACGCCGAAACACAAAGATCAGCACCAGCAGCAAAAACAGGCCCGCCAGGGCCGCCAGCCGTCCGGTGGTGCTGCGGATGATGGAGGCATAACGGTGTCGCACAAAGGGAATGCCTCCGGTATGCACTTCAAAGCCTTTGTCTTCCAGGCTCTGCGCCACGGTGTCGATGTACCACATCACCGGGGGGCGGATATTGGCGGTGTTAAAGGCCTTGTTCAGCCGCACCACCAGGGCCGTGGTTTTGCCGTCCTCGCTCACCAGCGCATTTTTATACAGCTCGCTGCCGGTGACATAGGCTTTGAGCTTTTGCCATCCCTCCGGGGTTTGGGGCATGTGCAGCTTGACGGTTTCCACCGCCAGTTCATCGGAACCGGCGGCGTGAATATGTACTGCTTCCGCAAGGCTCTGGATTTCCTCCACGCAGGGTTGTTGCCGCAGGTCTTCGGGGAGATCCGCCCAGGCGTCGGGGAATTTTTTCTCAATCTGCTGTACCGTCAGACCCAGCAGGGATTCCCCGGCCTCGTCAATGGCGGTAATGGCTTCTTCGCCAAACAGTTCCCGGTGGCGCAGGGCAATCACCGCAAAGGTGTCGTCCTGTCCAAAGCGGGACATGATGTCTCGGTAATACACCACCTCCGGGTCCTGGTCGGGAAAGAATTTTCTAAAGCTAAATTCCGTGGCAATACCCGGGGCAAAGCTGATAAGACTTCCGGCAACCACGGCCAGCAACAGCAGTGTTGTCACCGGGTGCCCCAATACCATCCTTCCGAACCACTGCCAAAACCGCTGCTGCATACCACCTCCCAAACCAAAGATACCAGCGGCGCCGCCGTTGGGCGACGCCGCATGTTTCACATATGCCGAATCTTAATCTTCCGGGGCAACGATACAATTGCCGATGTCGTTGCAGTAGTAGCCGGGATCGCAGCCGATGCTGTCACCGGTCTCGGGATCAATGGAGCACTCGGACTCGCACTGACCGTACATCTGACCCGGGAAGTAGGTGCAGTGATAGAAGGACAGGCCGTGCACGGTGCTGCACTCTTCGTCGTTGTGGCAGCACAGATCAATGCCGGTACACTCATCGGGAATAAAGGTGCAGCGCTCGCTAATGCATTCCACCGTACCCTCGCAGGTATTGGTGGGGCAGCTGTTGTTATCCAGCATGCACTGATCATTCACCCACATGTAATTGACAAAGGAAGGACTGGTTTCCTGGTTGTTTGCCGCCAGACACACACAGCCGTTGGTGCTCTGGATAATGTTCGGCACCGGCGGACTGCCTTCCAGGTAGCAGTCGCCGTTGTTGTTGCAGGCCTGGGCCAGCGGCGGCTGGGGACCGCAGTAGGCGGCTTCTTCTTCCTCTGCTTCGTCTTCAAGCTCGAACTCGTAGTCCGGGTCAAGGATACAGCGGCCGCGTTCGTCGCAGTCGTAACCCAGGGGACAATCGCCCACTTCAGGACCGCAGACCCGGCCGCACAGGCCGGTGCCCAGACAGTGCTCATCCGCCGGGCACTGCTCATCGCCGGAGCAGAAGATGGGACCGTCGTAGTCCTCGTCATCGCCATCGGTCTCGGTTTCTTCGGGGATTTCCTCGCAGCGGCCATGCACCACAGAGCAGGTGTAGCCTTCGGGGCATTCGTTGTCGTTGTCGCAGCCGTCCACGCAAATCATCAGACCGCCATCGCAGTACCAGCCCGCAGGACACTCGGGATCCGCCATGCAACTTATGGTGCCGGGGTTGCAGCGACCACGGGCCTCGTCGCAATCCCAACCCGTTGCACAGTCGGCATCCACAAAGCAGTCAATGGCGCAATCGCCAAAGTCGTTGCAGTAGGATCCCAGGGGGCAGTCATCGTCTACCATACAAACAAACTGCTCTTCCTCGATCTCGATATCGTCATCGCCGGGCACCACGCAGCGGCCACGGTCGGTACAGACCTCGCCGTCGGCGCAGTCCTCGTCACGGCCACAGTCAAAGTCGCAGACACCGGCTTTACAGTAGGTTCCCGCAGAGCACTGGTCATCGCTGGTGCACTGGGGTTCGGTGTCGGTGTCAACCAGGTCTTCATCGCCGCCGGAGGGCAGACAGCGCCCCAGTTCGGTGATGCACACATAGCCGGGATCGCAGTCGGTATCAAAGAAGCAATCAATGACGCACTGTCCCCAGGCATCGCAATAGCTGCCCATGGGGCAGTCGCTGTCATAGGTGCAGACCGGTTCCGGGTCCTCGTCCACAATATCCGGCTCCGGCTCGGGCTCCGGCTCGATCTCCGGGTCGGTGTCTATTTCATCGTCACCGTCGGTGATTTCCTCTTCTTCGATTTGCTCCTCAACGCAGTGCCCATGCTCGTCACAGACAAATCCGGAGCCACAGTCGGAATCGAACATACAGCCCAGTTCGCACTGCTGCATCATGTTGCAGAAGTAATGCACCGGACAGTCGGGATCGCTGGCGCACCAGGGCGGCAGTTCGATGTCCGGGCCATCCACGTCTCCGTCAACCGCTTCGGCGGTGGCGCAACAACGGAACCCGATGTCACCGTACTCGGAGTTGGGGCTGCGGTAGGCAATGGAACTACAGGACAAACTGCTGCTGGTGGTGGTGCTGTAGGAGCCGCCGCCCAGAGCATAGTAAGTGGGACCGATATTGCTATCGATCCATTCCGACACGTTACCGCTCATGTCGTAAATGGCCCACGCGCTGGCGCAGGTTTCCGCTTCCCGGGTGGGACGCGCAACATCGCTGCCGTTTTGGTATCCGGCGGTTCCATCGTAAGCAGGATCAACACAGGTGGCTTCCTGATAGCTTTCGCCATAGGGATACGCCGTGTCGTCGGGGCCCTGACAGCCCGCCTGCCATTCTATGCCATCGCACAGCACCTTCCCGGCGTTTTCACAGGCCTGTTTTGCCTGGTACCAGGTAAGGAAGCGTGAGGGCATAACCCCGGGCAAACTACAGGCATACACGGTTTCGGTCTGCACGCCGCCGTGGCCCACGTTGTTGGGGAACCCGGCGGGATAATCGTCGGTGGTCAAACCGTAGGCCGCACCACTGCAATCGCTGTTGGCAAAGATGGAAGCCTCGTAACGGTCCACGCAGGTGGTACCGTCGTCCAGCACCACCATGTCGGGATACCCGGGGCACTGGTTGGAGACGCCGTTGCAGGAACCGTCCTGGCACACATCCACCAACGTGGCGGGGTTGCCGTCATCGCATATCGTGCCATCGGAGCGCGGCGTTTCGCTGCACTGGTCCGCGTCCTCGTTACAATACACCTCCAGACAATCGCCGCCAGCGCCGCAATAGCGCTCCGATCCCACGCAGGAACCGTTGAGACAGCTGTCGCTTACGGTGCAGTACAGGCCGTCGTCGCAGAGGTTGCTGTTGTACATGGCCACACAGCCCTGGGTTTCGTCGCACACGTTGTCGGTGCACTCGTTGCCGTCGTCAGGGCAGGTGATGGGCGTACCGTTGCACTCGCCGTTAAAGCAGCGGTCGTTTTCCGTGCACATATTTCCGTCATCGCAGTTTGCACCGCTTCCGGGGGGATGCAGGCACTGGCCCGTGGTAATATCGCAGGAGTCCACGGTACAGGGATCGCCGTCATCACAGTCAACCTCGGTGCCGCTGCATAATCCACCGCTGCACTGATCGTTGATGGTGCAGGGATTACCGTCGGTACACGCACCACCGCGGGGCTCGTACACACAGCCCAGGTCACGGTCACAGTAATCATCCGTGCAGGTGTTTTCGTCATCGCATTCAACGGTCTCGCCCCGGCATACGCCGTCATCCCCGCAGGTATCGTTGATGGTGCAGGCGTTATTGTCGTTGCATGCGCCGGTGATGGCTTCGTTGTAACAACCGGTCTCAGGATCGCAGAGATCGGCGGTGCAGGGATTGCCATCGGAGCAGGACAGGGGATTGCCGCCGCAGCTTCCTTCCTGGCACATGTCATCGGCGGTGCAGGCGTTGTTGTCGTCACAGCTGAAGTTGTTGTTTTCGTATACACAGCCATTGAGCGCCGGGTTGCAGTACTCGCTGGTACAATAGTTGCCGTCGTCGCAATCCACCTCGTCGCCGCCACCGCACATGCCGTTGATACAAGCCTCGCCGGTGGTGCAGGGATTGCTGTCGTCGCAGGCCCGGGTGTGATAATCCGTCACACAGCCGCTGGCCGGGTCGCACCATTCATCGGTACAGGGATTGGTGTCGCTGCAATCCAGAGGCGTACCCTCGCAGGTGCCCGCCACACAGGCATCACCGGTGGTGCAGGCGCTTCCGTCGTCGCAGCTTCCGCTTTCCGGTTCGTAAATGCAGCCCTCAGCGGGGTCGCACCAGTCGCCGGTGCAGTCGTTTCCATCGTTACAGGTAATATCCGACCCAATGCAGTAGCCCTCGGCGCTGCAGGCATCGCCCTGGGTACAGGCGTTGCCATCGTCGCACAGAGTTCCTTCGGCAATCTGGTCGTGGATGCAGCCAACCGCGGGATCGCAGTAATCCACGGTGCAACCCTTGCCGTCTTCGCAGCTCAGGGGCTGGCCAACGCACTGACCGTTGTCACACTGATCGCCGGAGGTGCAGCTGTTGCCGTCGTTACAGCTTCCGCTGGCGGGTTCGTGCTGGCACTGACCTGTGGCGGTCTCGCAGGTATCACTGGTGCAGCTGTTGTTGTCGTCGCAGCTGTTGAGAACACCGGCGCACTGGCCGTTGTTGCACTGGTCATTAATGGTGCAGGGCACGCCGTCGTCGCAGACTGCGGTGTTGTATCCGTGGCTGCACCCGGATACCGGATCACAAAGATCATCGGTGCAGGGATCGTCATCATCGCAGGCAGGATCAGCACCGGCCTCGCATACCCCCGCCACGCAGCTGTCCCCGGCGGTGCAGGGGTTGCCGTCTTCGCAGGCCACACCGGAAAGCGGCGAATGCTCGCAGGACGTACCGTTGAAGCTGTCTTCGGTACAGGGATTCTGATCATCGCAGTTGGTGGCCTCGTAGGGGGCGCAGCAGCGCAGGCCTACATTTCCCGCCATAAGATAGCGGTTCAGCTCCCATGAAGCCGTGCAGGTCATGCCCGCTTCATCACTGTCGTAATCGGACCATGCAACTTTGCGCATGGCTCCTTCACCGGCGGTGGCCAGCCATTCGGCGGCATTACCGGAAAGATCATACACACCTTCGGGGGATACACAGCCGGAGGCTTCGCCGCCGCTCATCATGACGTCGGTGCCAGCGAAGTAATCCAGTCCGTTACAGGCTGCCGCAGAGTATGCCGCACCATAGGGATACGACCGGCCTTCGGTTCCGGCGCAGGCCATCTGCCAGTCAACTTCTTCGCACAGGGTCTTGCCCGCATTGGCGCAGGCTTCGCTTGCCTGAATCCATGTATGGAAACGGCTGGGAAGGAGACCCGGCGCATTGCAGGCGTACAGGGGCTCGGTCTGGTTGCCCGGCTGCTCGCCCACATCATCGGGGAACCCGGCGGGGTAATCGTCACTGTTTTGACCGTAGTTTTCGCCGGTGCATTGAGCAGATGTATTCAGCACCGATTCATAGAGATCGATACAACCGGAGTTATCCGGCAGGGCCGCCATATCCGGGTGGCCCGGGCAGTCGCCCGCCGCCACACAAGAACCCGCCAGACACACCGAGAGTTCCGTTGCGGGGTTGTTGTCATCACATTCAGCGCCCATGGGACGGACAATGGCCACACAGCCGCCGGAGACCTCATCGCAGGCTCCCACCACGCAGGGACCGTCCAGCGAGGAGCAGTCTTCGCCGGTTCCCACACACTCGCCGTTGCTGCACATGTCGTTGACCGTACAGGGGCTGCCGTCATCGCAGGCAACGCCGGAAAGCGCATTGTAGGTACAGCCTCCCACACCATCGCAGGTATCTTCGGTGCAGGGATTTCCGTCATCGCAGTTGACCGTCACGCCTTCGCAGCCGTCGGCGGTGCAGACATCGTAGCTGGTGCAGGGGTCGTTGTCGTCGCAGACCGCGCCGATATCCGACAGATGATAGCAGTTGCCATCGGCCCCGCAGCCATCAATGGTACAGGGATCTTCATCGGCGCAATGACTTGCATCGCCCACGCACTGGCCTTCCTGACAGGTATCGTTCTGCGTGCAGGCGTTACCGTCGTTGCAGGGATTGCTGTTGTAAGATTGCTGGCAGCCTTCCACCGGATCGCAGGAGTCATCGGTGCAGGGGTTGCCGTCTTCACAGGCCAGAGTGCTTTCCGACTCGCACACACCGGCAATACAACGGTCGCCGGTGGTGCAGGCGTTGCCGTCGGTGCAGGTGGCGTTGTCGGGCTTGGGCAGGTTGCGGCAGCCCTCCACCGGATCGCAGGAATCCTCGGTGCAATCGTTGCCATCGTCGCACAGCGACACGCCGCCCTGGCACACGCCGTTTTCACACGTATCGTTTTGGGTGCAGCTGTTGCCGTCATCGCAGGAGGTGCCGTTAAGGGCATCGTTTACGCAACCCACCAGAGGTTCGCAGCTGTCAGCGGTACAGTCGTTGCCATCGCCGCAGTCCCGGTCGGTTCCGCTGCACACGCCGTTGAGGCATGCATCACCCACGGTGCACATGTTGTTGTCGTTGCAGGCGCCGTCACGGGGCTCGTTGACACAGCCCGTAAACAGGTTGCATGAATCGTTGGTACAGGGATTCTCATCATTGCAGTCCCGGGTTACGCCGGAGCAGACCCCGGCGGAACACACGTCTGCCTCGGTGCAGGGATTGCTGTCGTCACAGGGGCGGTTGTGCATCCGGGATTCGCAGCGCCCGTTGAGGGCATTGCAGAAATCATCGCTGCATTCGTTGCCATCATCGCAGACCACTTCTTCACCGGCGCACTGACCGAAATTGCAGTGGTCGTTTTCGGTGCAGGCGTTGCCGTCGTCGCAGGGATCAAGGTTATAGGTGTTGCTGCAACCCGTCAGCGGATCGCAGACATCGTCGGTGCAGGGGTTGCCGTCGTTGCAGGAATCGTTGTCCCCAATGCACTGGCCATCCTGGCAGATATCATTGGTGGTGCAGGCGTTGCCGTCATCGCAGGAACCGCTGGTGGGAGTGTTGACACAGCCCAGCACCGCGTCGCAGACATCGTAGGTGCATACGTTGCTGTCGTCGCAGCTCAGGGTTTCGCCCACGCAGAGCCCGGCGCTGCATGTGTCGTTTTGGGTACAGCCGTTGCCATCATCGCAGGACCCGCTGTTTTTGGCCTCATGCACGCACTGGCCGTCTTCAAAACTGTCGGTGGTACAGGGGTTGTTGTCGTCGCAATCCGTGGAAGACCCCGGGCTCCAGCAGCAGCGGAACCCTACCAGGGCGTCGGCGCTGTTGCCGGACATGGTGGTGGTTGCCACACAGGAAAGCGCGTTTGAGTCGCCGGTGGCGCTGCCGCCCAGCACCATCTGCATACCGCCTTCGGTGTTGTTGACCCACTCCGCAAGGTTGCCGGAAAAGTCGTAGCCCCCAAGGCTGTTGCTGCACGATTCGGCCTCGCCGCTGCGGCGTACCGCATCATCGCTTTGACCAAAGCGGTCTACATAGCCGCTGCCGTTGCACAAAAATGCGTCATAGCTGTCGCCGTAGGGATAGTCGCTGTCATCCGCGCCGTTGCAGACATCCCGCCAGGTGGTGGCGGAGCACAGGGTTTTACCCGCGTTTTCGCAGGCGGTCCGGGCCTGGGCCACGGTGATAAAGCGGGAAGGAATCACGCCGGGCACAGAGCAGGCATAGGCCGGATCGGTCTGGCTTGCGCTGCTCACGCCATCGGGGAAGCCCGCGGGATAAGTATCGCTGTACTGCCCCACATAGGCGCCGTCACAGCTTTCATCGGTGGAAACAACCGCTTCAAACCGGTCGATGCACATATTGCTGCTCACCTGAACCATATCGCTGCGGCCCGGGCAGGGGTTTATGGTACTGTGGCACACGCCGTTGCCGCACACCGCATCGCTTGCCCCGGGCACCGGGCTGCTGCACACAGAGCCGTTGGCAATGGGATTGGCAAAGCACTGCTGATCCGCTTCGCTGCAATGCACTTCCTCGCACTGGGCATCACCGCAACTGCGGGGAATACCCTGGCAGGCACCGTTCACACAACTGTCGGGATAGGTGCACCAGGCTCCGTCGTCGCAGTCGCCGGTGGTGATTTCGTGATGGCAGCCGGAAGCCGCGCTACAGGTGTCCTCGGTGCAGGCATTGCCGTCGTCGCAATCCAAAGCATCGCCTTCGCAGCGGCTGATGCCATCGTCCTGCACCTGACAGCGGTCGTTAATGGTGCAGGCGTCAAAGTCCTCGCAGGCTCCCTGACGGGGCGCTGCCTGACAACCCCACAAGGGATCGCAGTAGTCGATGGTGCAGTCGTTATCGTCGTCACAGACCAGATCGTGACCGCCGGTGCACTGTCCCTGGGCGTTGCAGGTGGTGCCGCCGGTGCAGGCGTTGCCATCGCTGCAAGAGGCACCTTCCGCCACCAGGTCGTGTACGCACTGGCCCTCTTCCATGCGGTCTTCGGTGCAGTCGTTGCCGTCGTCGCAGGGGTTGGTTTCCTCGTCAACGGCGTCATCGGTGTCCACGGTGTCCTGAACATCATCAACGTCGCCGTCCACCGGAATCTCTTCCTCAATCTCGGGCTCCGGGTCGACCTCATCGCCATCGGGATAGGAGCAGCTGTAATCCAGAGACCAGCTTATCAGCCAGCCTTCCTCGCCCAACACTTCATCGCTCACCCGCAGAGTCCAGTCGCCCCGGCTGAATTCCGCCCAGGCATCCACAAAAAAGCTTTCCGTCAACCGGGTACGGATATCCGATGGGTCCGGGATTTTAACCGTAAAGCTGGAGCCGTTGGGGCTTTCCAGAATAATACGCAAATCACCCACCCGGGGATGAAGAATATCCACGCTCAGGCACAGGCCAAAAACCTCAAAGAGTTCGGCTTCCGCATATATGTCGCTGATACCCGCCGGGGTGTTATCGGGAATCAGAATGCCCGGCAGTTCCTCTTCCTCGGGTTCGGGGTCGGTTTCATCGGCATCGTCCCCGTCAGTTTCTTCCATATCTTCTTCACTGTCCGGCTGGTCGCCGTCTTCTATCTCTTCGGCATCTGCGGGTTCTTCATCGGCATCGGCGTCATCATCGATGTCATCGGCATCATCGGTCTTGTCGTCGTCAGCCTCTTCTTCAATCTCCACGGGTTCGGCGTCGCCGTCTTCATCGCCGTCAGCGACAGTCTCCATAGCAATATCCACCTGCACCACGCTGTCTTTTATCAGGGCGATGGGGTTGCCAAAGGTGGTGGCGGTTGCTTCACCCTGCTGCAGGGTGTCGTCACCCTCCAGGTTTTTTGCCTCAACCCGGTCAACGAGGCCCACCGGCACGGTTAAGGAAATCTGCTGGCTGCCGCCGTCCCGGGCCGCCTCTTTTGATCCCAGCGATGCACGGCCCCGGAATGCCTCAACCCGCAGGGTCGAACCGTTTTCCAGCCCGGACACTGTCACCTCAATGGTGCCGGTGGAATCCGTAGGAGTGGTGTCGTCGCCGCCGCCGCAGGCCGTGAACACAAACACAAAAGCCGCCGCCAGCACCATCCAACCACGCAAAACAGGCAAAGATTTCATAAGCTTCCTCGCTACCGCAAAATCATGGCAGGCCTTGCCCCGGGCAAAACCGACCGTGGTACATACAACTTTATCAGCTTGCCAGTATACACTAAAAAGGCCACATTATGAAGCGGAACGGACAATAATATTTCGGGTCAGGCTATTTTTCCCCGGGGCTGCGCTCTTTAAATCCCCGGGCGAAACTGCTATACTTTGCCGGTTATGACCACGGCCTTGTACCGACTGCGGCCCGCCGCGCTGTGGGGGATACTCCTGCTGACCCTTGTGGCCACAGGGGCGACCATGTTCTGCTCAAATGCCCACGCCGTGGAGCCCCGGGGGCCAAAACCCCGGGTCAAAACCTATCAGATCACCGGCGAGGGACAGGGCACCATCATTGATTTCAAGGGCAATCTGGTGTTTATCGACGCGGTGCTGCTGCGGGAAATGGGGCTGTTGGAAACCCCGCACCCCAGCCGGGAGCAGGTGCAGACGGGTCTGCACCGCCTGTACCGCTTTTACCGGGAAAGCGGCTACAGCCTGGTGCGGATCAAGCCCCAAAAGCGTAATGGCCACTGGACCATTTACATTGACGAAGGGCTTCTGGACAGCATTATCGTGGTGGGGGCCAACTGGCTCAACACCTATCTGGTGCGCCGGGATCTTCTGCCCTACGACGTGTTCAACAGCTACCGGGTCAAGCAGTGGCTGGGCAACATCGCCCGCACCTACAAGCTCAAAAAGGTGGAGTACAACGTTGTCACCCTCCATGATGACGACGCCGGGGCCTTTGAGGACAACGTGGGCTATCTGGAGCATTTCGCCGATTCCTTTGTGGATATCAAACTCAAGCCACGCTACCGGCTTGAGGTGATTATCCACAAAAACAGCACGGATTTTTCCTATGGCTACGGCCTTACCTGGGGCAGCACCTACGGTCTTGGGGCGGAAGGTGACGTGAACTTCGGTTCCCTGGTGTTTCCCAAAGACCGGCTGAGCATCTATGCCAAAGTCTCCGGCACCCGCCGCGACAGCCTGCAACCAAACGGCGGCACCGACACCGTAATCACCCGGGCCATGCTGGGGATTAAAAGCGACACACCGCCTTTGGGAGTAGACTGGCTGCGGATCAAGCTGCACAGCTTTGCGGTGTTGTACAACCAGCAGCGGCCGGATATTCCGTTGCAGCAGTTGATGTACCTGCATTCAGAGCACAGCCTGCGGCTTTCCTTTCAGATCACAAAGTGGCTGGAGTTCAGCGCCTTTGGGGGCTATGACGTACGGAAAATATTTGATGTGGAGCCGGTGACCAGCGACCCGGTGACGGTGGACAGCCGCATCAGCCACAGCGGTTTTACCGGCGGCAATCTGCGCTTCGAGCTGGCGAAACCGGTGCTGCGCCGGGATTTGAATGACTACCTGAGCCTTGAGGGCCGGGCCTATTTCCGCCGGGACACCAACAACTATTACCAGCTTTCCCTGGGCTACCAGCAGGTGTTTTTCTTTGGGGCTTCCGAGGCGATTTTGCGGGCCCGGGGCCGTTTTCGTTTTGGCGACAGTCTGGTAACAGACCAGTTTCCCGTGGCCGGTGATCTGATGCGGGCCTCCTGGGGCCGCTATACCCTTAAGGCGGGCCACGCCAGCGCCGAGGCGCGGTTCAGCATCTACCGGCAGATGGTAAAGTTCGGGCTGTTCAACGACATGACCCTGTACGGACGTCTGGACCGCAGCGGCGCTGAAACCCTTGTGTTTGCCGACGCCGCGGGCCCGGGGTTGTTCTTCATGTTCTTCGACGTGTTTTTGCTGAAAATGTATTACGCCGTGGGCATCGACACCAACGCCGACTTTGCCCACACCTTCAGCTTTTCCCTGAGCAAAGTGTTTTAAAATTCCTTTCCCAAAACCGATACAACACGGCAACCCTTCTAAAATACAGGCTTTCCCGACACCACCCCTCCGTCATTCCCGCAAAAGCGGGAATCCATGCCCGGCAATAGCTGCGGAGCAAAACCCGGTAAAACCGGTAAAATACAGGGTTTGAGCATATTTCAACAGGAGAACACACTCCGGGTGCCATAGTCTCACAACCAAAGGTTGGGAGGCTGTGCATATCCTACACTTCAGTCGCCAAGGGAGGACAGGGGTATCCCAATGCCTCGATACAGGCCGGGGGCCTTACTCGGCACGAACGTATTTTTTTTGGGGGTTGGGAGGCTGTGCAGACCATGTGTGCCATTCGGTTGACCATAGCATTACGGTCCGGGTGCCACTGTCTTCGAGCCGCAGGATCGATGGCAGTGTGTGTTCCAATGTGAGGTTGGCACGGCCATTCACCTTCGGTGAAAGACCGTGGCACCCCCGGCAATTTTCCCCAGGACAACCTCCCCCGATTTGCTGCCATTATATTGCAAACCGTACTTCGGCCTGCCGAACCTGAAAATCGTCCGTAAAGGCCCCCCCCCTTCCCGCGCCACCTTGACGCGCCGCGTTATCGCCTCTTAAATTGCAGGAAATAATCACCAGAACATCGCAATTGACTTCATTTCCTCGGGACGCACTTTGCAAATCACGGGGCATTTCGGGTCAAAATTTCGGTTTTCACGGGCCCGCCCCGGTCAATGACGCAGCCAAAAATGGCCTATTATCAATATAAAAACGATTCATAGTAAAAAAACGACCCCTCTGCCCCGTGAAATCACCACCCCGGCAGGGGAAAACCACCCCATTTTCCCGGGAGATTCCCGAGCGGATATTATCTTATTGTCGTGATAACTGACGTTATTGGTAATTTTGCCCTGTTTTCGCAGCCTCAGATATGGGCCCGGCGCGATCCGTGGTGATGATGGTGAAACAGCCGCCGCAGGGGGTGTTCCCCGCCGCGTTGCAGCCGTATGTTGCGAAAATATAACAGGATTTCCACGCTGACCATCAGGGCGTTGACAATGTACAGGGCCAGCACCAGATCGTACTGGTAGAAAACCTTGTGCAGCATGCCCATAATGTAACCAACGAGAATCACTATCAAAAACAGCAGGCTTTTGCCGCCGTTGCGGCGGGTTTTCACAGACTTGGCAATGGCCAGCGGCCAGGCGGCGCCAAAGCAGACAAGCATAATTACTTCAAAGATACTCACAACTTACTCCTTGTGCGCCAGCCCAAAACGGGGCAGAATGTCCCGGGCGACGCCATCGCCGGAAACCCTACTCCTGCTGCGCTCCCCGTCAATAGTCTATGACATAAATTAGTGTAATGAAAACCATCAGCAATGATGGAAGTGGCTGATATTACCGGCGAATCAGCTCGCCATAGCCGTATTCCTCCAGCACTGCCAGGGTCTTTTTAACCAAACCGGGCCGGTAGCAAATGGGCCCAATGGCGGTGTGGGTAGCCGGATGCTTTGACACCACGGTGATTCGGGTATCGGGCAGCAGGAAGCGCCGCTCTGTGTGAATGATAATTTCTTCAATGGAATCAAGGGGATACGCCTGCCAGTAAAAGGTTTTCCAGGTGAAAAAGCCCAGACCTTCGGCGGAGACGATCATGTCCATGCTGCGGTAGTCCGAGATGTCTGCGCCACGCATCTGCTTGCCTTTGTCAATGAAAACACTGTACTTTTCGCCCTCAATGGTCTCCGACGCATAGCTTTGGGACAGCTCTGCGATGCCCTTGAAAAAATAGCCAAAAACCCCCACAAACACCACCAGCACAAGAACGGCAAGGATGCCGTTAAGCCATACATTATCGGCACTTTCAAGCATCATACTCCCCAGGAAAAGGAGCGCGACAATGGCCATGGCCACTTTCAGGTCCCGGCGGTACAGCTTGCGCCGTTTTTCCACCAGTGATGATACAATTTTGTCTATGGTATTGTTATGCATCATATCAAAAATATCCAGGCGATGGGGATGGCCACCGCCGCCATAAAGGGCAGGCATAACATAATGATACGGACCATGGGAACCCGGGCTTCGGGCCGGGGCCAGCCGGGGCGCATAAAGGCAAAATGACCACCAGCTTCCGGGGTCCAGGCAAGGCTCCACATCAGGCCCCCGGCGGCATAGAGAATAGACGAGGCCACCAGATTGCTGTACCAGGTTTCGGGATACCAGCCGTCCCGCAGCACCAGATAGCCGTCGTAGCACCAGCTTGCGCTAAAAAGCCATGCGATTATCGCTACATACACAAGCCAGCCCCGGCGCTCCCGCCCCCGCAGGGCCCGGTAGAGCACGCCCACGCTAAAGGGAGCCGTCAGCCAGGTGCCCCAGGCCATGAGGGATGCGTCAACATAATCCCAGGTACAGTCGCCGGTGTAGGGCGCGATAAGGGCAATGCCGCCCCAGCCCGCCAGACCGGTGACAAGCCGCCAGGGCTCCGCAAGAAAGCGCCGGTAGTGGTCCCAGGGAAAATCCCGCCTATGCCACAAGGCAATTATCACCGCCGCAATGCTCAGACTGCCCCATAGCAGCATGTACACAATATGAAAGGTACTCATTTACAACCCGGCCCGGAAACGTGGTTAGCATCTGTATTGTATAGTGACATGAGGCCGGTATTTTGTCAATGTAGGGGGGCTCCGCCTGGCATTTTAACCCCTATCCAAACCTTTCCCCATGAATGGAGAAAGGCTTAATGGATGGCTATAATTACAGGCCCGGTATTCATTTTCGCCCTCTCTATTTATGGAGAGGGCCGGGGTGAGGTTATAATGAAAGGCCGGGCGTGGCTGTCAAAAGGACTGTTTGCGCCGCCCCCGCCGGTACAGATGACAGGCCAGGGCTGTGGCTCCAAAAAGCAGGACGACCATCCCAAGGATGTCGGCGGGCAGGTGCAGGGCGTAATACACCGACATGACTTCGATAATCAAAGCCGGGATTTTTCCAAGGCTGCTGCACAGCACAAAGCTGCCAAAGGACAGCTCGCTGACCGCCGCCGCAAAGGTCACCAGCCCCGAAGGCACCCAGGGTACCAGCCGAAACAGCAGCACTCCCGTGGCCACCTGTCGGGCAGGAGCCATGCGCAGGGCATGCAGCCGGGGATAGCCCGCCAGCTTTCGGGATACTGCGGGACGAAAGCCCCGGCGATACAGCGCAAAAGCCGCCACGGCTCCCAGAGCCTCGCCAAGGGCCGACAGCAGCCCGCCCCACAGCGGACCGTACAGCGCAATGTTTACCGCGGTCACGGCCCAGCTTGGCACCACGCCCAACAGGGCGATAATCACGCTGAGCAGCAGGCTCAGCCCAATGGCCCAGTGCCCCAGGGGATGCAGCAGCGCAAAAAGGGTTTGTTCCATGATTCCTTACCATGGCGGCCCGGGGGCCACCGGTTTGTCTGCGGCGATTATGACCGTAAATGCGGCGGGGTGCAAGGCTGCGGTGAGATTGTTTGCCGGAGAGGGAAAGGGCAGGCCACCCTTCGAGACGCCTGCGGCTCCTCAGGGCATGGCCTGTAATAGAGAGAGCAAAACGGAATGACCAGCACAAAAGCCCGGCAATCCTTCAAGCCTTTCTCCATTCATGGGGAAAGGTTAAGGATAGGGGTTATGATGAAATGCCTGGCAGGACGCTTCCCGACTGGATGCGCAATAACCCATAGGACAAACACGACCAAAGCAGGTCATTAACGACCAACGGCGGTCAAAATATACCATTGCAGGACAAAAGCGGACACCGCAGGACAAAGCGGGCATGTCGGCGGTCATCGGGATCGTTCCGCTTGACGGTATTCCGCAACATACTACTGTACATGGTACGGACCATTGCGGGTCCGTTTTTTTGTACCCGAAACAGGACCGGCCCTGCTGCCGTAAAATACGGTTGATATAGATATCCAAAGAAGATATACTATTGTTTATAATGTAAAGGACGGTTCAGGTCCGGAATGTCAGGTTCCGGCGCACATATGATGACGGAAGGGAGCCATACTATGACTCGGCGAATCACACTGGGAATCGTGACGGTACTGCTGTGCCTGTGGACCATGCCCCTTATGGCCGCAGACCCTACGGCGGAAGAACTGGGTGACGTGGCGGCCCCGGAAGGGGTGGACAGCGGCGACGTTGAACGCATGTTCCGGCTCATTGCGGACCCGGACAGCGAAACCGAAGACGACACCCTGCGGGGTAACGTGGCCCCGGGAACCCTGCTTTCCGACCCGCAGATTCCTCCGACCCCGGCCACGCCCCATGTGGTGGCTCCCAATCCCCTGCCTCTGCCCGGTGGCATTGACATCGGCGATGCAGTACTGGTCAGCCGGCGGGCTGCGGGCGAAATCGTTTTTGACGGCCTCAACGCCGCGCCCACGGTAACGCTCTATGGCGACGGCAGCGCCACCAGCCAAAGCTCCTGGAGTTTAAGCGGTATGGTGGTGGACGATCAGGACATGACCCAGGTGTCGCTGGAAATCCTGCTCAACGGCGAACCGCTGGACATCGGACCCCAGCCCGGCGAAGTGACCAACGACGGCAGCTTTAGCCTGAGCATTCCCCTGGTTGAGGGCTACAACACGGTGCAGGCCCGGGCCGCGGACATTCACGGTCGCATCGGTCCCTACAGCGACATCATTACCCTGCTTTTGGATACGGTGCCGCCGGTGGTAACCATGGACAATCCCCTTGACGGCGCATACACCAACCAGTCGCCGCTGCAGGCCAACGGCAGCGCCACCGATGACGCCGGTATCGCCGAGGTGCTGGTCAACGGCAGCCCGGCGAATCTGATCGACATGGGCGACGGCACATGGCTGTGGGGCGGCGACGTAAGCTTTGCCACCGAAGGCCCCCAGACGGTTTCCGTGGTGGCGCAGGACACCCTGGGCAATGCTTCAGACCCCGTCAGCGTCACCGTAACCTACGACATCACCATGCCCCTGGTGGCCTTTGACCCATCCACCCCGACGCTGGTGAATGTCACGGAGCTGACCCTTACCGGCACCTTTGGCGACAACTACGCCTTTGACACCCTGACGGTCAACGGCGACATGCCGGTCATGGATACGATGGCGGGCACCTTCAGCATCACCGTACCCCTGACCGAAGGCGACAACAGTTTCACCCTTGAAGCCCGGGACATGGCGGGCAACGTCAACACCCCGGAGGCTCTTGTCATTGTGGCGGATCATACCCCGCCGGTGCTTGAGCTGTTAAGCGACACCTTTGTGTCCGCAAGCCCCTACACCTGGCACATCGGCATAAGCGAGCCGGTTACCGTGGCGAGCCTCAACGGCGTGGCCGACGGCACGCAGCACAACGGCGCGGCATTTACCATCCCCGGCCAGCATTTGCAGGAGGGTGAAAACAACATGGTCATCGTGGCCCGGGACGACGCGGGCAACGAAGTTACGGTTACCTTTACCGTGGTGCTGGACACCACGCCCCCGGATATCGTGATTACTGCGGTGTATCGCGACGGCTATTTGTTTGCCCCCGAAGGCGGGGTTAACGGCGTGGCCACCAACGCGCCCACGGTGTTTATCCGGGGTACGGTCAGCGACGCCAGCGGCGTGGACAGCGTGACGGTCAACGGCTACGACGCCCCGGTCACCGACGGCGTGTTCGACCTTGGCCCCCTGCCGCTGATTCCCCGGGAAAACCCGGTAACCGCCATTGCGGTAGATGTTGCGGGCAACAGCGCCCAGGACGCCATCACGGTTATTCAGGATGTGGAAGGCCCGGTCATCGCCATGACCGACTTCCAGCGTGGCGCGCACATCGATATCGACGGTGTGACGGTCAATCCCGACGCCGGTGTCTATGACGGCCGCAACGATATCACCGTTACCGGTACTGTGGCGGATCAGTATGTGACGGTCACCGGCATGTGGGCCCGCTGGGGCGAAACCGACCTCATGGTGGCCTTTAACGATGCCGCAGGCACCTTCAGCTTTGTGATTCCCTACACCGACCATCCAAACCTGTATCTTTTAGAGGTTGGGGCCTCAGATGAGCTGACCAACGACAACACCAACTTCCAGTCCGCGTTGACGGGCCGCTACGCCCTGCGGGCAACCGAAGTGCATAACGGCGTTGGTCTGGGTCTTGCGCCGGAGGGCTTAAGCGCCTTTTCCGATATGATCGAAGAGCAGGTGGAGGCCATGGACGGCTCCGTCATGATCAACGAAACCGTGAGCCAGTCGGGCATCACCATTGACGTTACCGGCATTGCCTTCTGCGATCCCGGTTCGGGCCACCGCTTCGACGACCCCAGCGGCGTCATGAACCCGCCCACCTGCCGCTATGGCTGCGATCAGGAAGTGGACGTAACCATGGGCATTGACGGCGACGGTCACATCGACATTGTCATGACCATTCCCTACCTGCATGTAGACATGTACATGCGCCCCAACTTCCTGTGCTGGGGCGGCACGGAAATGTACGCCAAAAGCCAGCCCGCGGTTATCAGCCTGAAGGCGGATTTCGTTGACACTCCCACGGGTCCGGCGCTGCAGGCGGTGCCCGGCAGCATCAACGTGGCCATCAACGGTTTTGACATTCAAACCGAAGGCTGCGGTCTTGCGGGCGGCATCCTCGGTCTTGCAGAGGGCACTATCCGCGACGCCATGGCAGAGGCGTTTGAAAGCCAGATGGATACCATCCTTGGCAGCCTGGGCAGCGCCCTTGGCGCTCCGCTTATGGAAAACGTGAACACGGAATTTTCCCTGTACATCGCCCATGCCAGCAACGACATTTACGGCATCAAGTTCTGGCTGGACTTCCAGGGCAATCCCTGTCCCGATCCCACACGGCTGACCGACAAACCCGACGACAGCACCCCGGACCCCGACGACTTTAAAATGTGTCCCGATCCCACGGTCTTTGCCGGGGCCCAGGATATATACGACTGCCCGGGTTCGTTCCTCACCGCCAACGACACCCCGGCGGACCTGCCGGAGCTGACCCTGGTGGACGCCGACGGTATGAGCCGCCTGATACAGGCCGCCATCAACGACGACTTTGTCAACTATATGCTCTTTACCGAATGGGCCCAGGGCACCCTTGACATGGTTATCGATCAGGCGCTGGTGGGCGAGGCTCTGAGCCTTGACACCGGCAGCTTCTCCATCTTTGTGCCGGAGCTTGCCAATCAGGCCCGTACCGACGTGCAGGCCATTGTGCCCACCGGCACTCCCATTGTCATCACCATGCATCCCATGGTGCCCATCACCGCCGAGGGCATCAACAATCCCGCCGGAGAAGCCGACGGCCTGCGGGTGCGCGGTGGCGACATTATCTTAAGCTTCTGGGCGGACACCGCCGGTAACGGATCGTTTTCCACGCCGCTGTTCGACATCGCCCTGACCCTCTACGCCGACGCCACCATGACCTATCACATGGCGACGGAAAGCTGGGGCAGCGATTATCTGGCCATCGAACTGGGCGACCCGGAGATGTACATCGATCTGGCCTGGAGCGCCTTTGTGATCAGCGAAGGCACCCTGCGGGCCAACATGCCCAACCTGCTGGATCTGGTGCTGCCCATGTTTGTGGACAGCCTTGGACACATGGACCTGCCCGGCAGCGGTATGCGGCTGTTTGAGGTGGGCGTGATCGATCCCAACGCCGAGTTTATCAACATCTTCGGCGACGTGGTGGCAAGCATCGCCATTACCCAGCCTCTGCCCGACGCGCCCATCAGCGGCGACCTGCCCTTTACCGGCGAGGTTGCGGGCCTGTGGGAAGCCGCCGGTGCGCTGGATTACAACTTCGCGGTCTATCTTGGTCCCAACGATCCTGCGGCCACCCCCACCCAGCTTGCCAACCCCGCCATTACTCTGGTGTCGGTTGACGAGGGACGTTTGAGCTGGACCGGTAGCATCGAAGAAGCCCTTCTGGTTGACGGCGAAAACCGGCTTATGGTGGCGGTGACGGACAACAACTTCCCCGACGACAACGGCGTGGCCCATACCGCCTATGCGGTGATGGTGATCGACTACGACGCCGCCACCGGCGAAAGCACGGTCATCAGCGGGCAAAGCGATTCCGCCAGCGGCAGTCTGCTGGACAGCCTGAGCAATCTTGAGGGCTGCCTTGGTTGCCAGGGTGACGACGGAGCCGTGGGCATGCTGCTGCTCTTCGCCATCTTCGGCATTCTGTTTATACGCCGACGCCGCAGACTTACCGGCATGACTCTGCTCATCGCCGCCTTTGCCATCATCCCCCTGATGTCTGCCTGCGATTCCACATCCGCCACCAGTCCACCGGTTGACGGCGACAACGACAGCAGCGAAACCGATGGCGACGATGACGGAGACATCAGCGAAGTCGAAAGCGAAGAAGAACTGCCGCCCAACAAATTCACCGGCGCGGATGTTGAAGACAACCCGGTGGTGGTGCTGAACATGGTGGCCGTGGGCGATGAAACCCAGGGCTTTAACCTTGATGAAGGCCGCAGCCCCCAGGGCGACCCGGACCCGGACAACGGTCTGGCGTCGCTGGCGGACATTGCCAACGATCCCTTGGCCGATGCTCTGGAAAAGGGCGACATCCTGCTGCTGCTGCAGTTCAACCGGCTGGAGCAACTGCCCGCCCCGGGTGAAAGCGGAAGCGTGGATATCGCCGGGTATCTGGGCCAGGACATGGACGACGACGCCACAAACAATTTCGACGGCAACCAGACCTTTGCCATTGATCCTTCCAGCTACGACGCCGACGGCAATCTGCTGATTACCTTTAACAACGTGGGCATCAGCGCCGACGACGACGGCACGGTTCGCATCAGCGGCGGCCCTGCGGTCTTTACCCTTAGCGTGCCCATTGACGACAAGGGCACGGTTATCAGCCTCACCATTACCGAGACCCTGCTTGAGGGCGCGCTGGCGGTTTCGTCGCTGCGCAGCGACGGCATCGATCTTAACGACGGCATGCTGGGCGGCATCATGCCCTGCTCCATTCTGGGTGAGCCCCTGGAGGCTCTTGGCGACATTGCGCCCTTGGCGCTACTGAAGGACGAAGTGGATATCGACCTCAACGAGGATGGTCGTCTGGACAAACGCAACGAGCCGGACAACGAAGACGGCGTCACTGCGGCGGTGCTCCTTAGCGGCGTGCCCGCCCGCATCGATCATTCCACCGCCAACCGCGCTCCGGTGATTGCGCTTGACGATATCTCAGAAACCACCGATGATCCGCTGCTGCCGGTTTCCGGCACCTTTGACGATCCCGACGGCGAATGCATCAATGCCACGGTAACGGTGCGGGTGGACGACGGCGAAGAAATCGCCATGACCACCGAAACCGCTACCGAAGGCTGCACCTTTAGCGGTGAAGTCACCCTGCATCTGGATGAAAACGTGGTCATCGCCACGGTCACCGACGAAAAGGGAGCCGCCGCCTCGGACAGCGGCGAGATTCTGCTGACCGACGACGAGGCCCCGGTAATCTCCATCACCGGTCCCATGGGCCCGGATGTCACCGAGGCGATACAGATACTTACCGGTGTGGCCCGGGACAACGTGGCCATCGCCGGAGTGCAGATCGCCGTGGCCAACGGCGCGACCTACGCGATTTTGGGCGAAGACCTGGACGAAACCGGCGGCTTTGCCATTGAAATTGAACTGCCCATTCTTGGTGAAAATACCATCACCGCAAAGGCCAAGGACACCGCGAACATCGAAAGCGAAGAAGTCACCCACACCCTGAATCTGGTGGATGAAACCGGGCCGGTCTTTACCCTGACGGAAGTCAGCGACGGCGTGACAACCGTGTCGCCTCCCGAGGATCTGATTGTTCACCGCGCCGATGTAACGGTGAAGGGCACCGTGTTTGACGACTTTACCGAAACCGTGAGCAACGTGCGGGTGAGCCTCAACGACGGCGAAGCGATACCTTGTACCTATGACGCTCTGGTGGGCAGCTTCAGCGTTGACCTGACCCTGGCCCTTGGGGAGAACAGCCTCAGCTTCAGCGCCACCGACGACAGCGAAAACACCGGCAGCCTTGATGTCACGGTGTCCTACCTTGACGACGAAGCTCCGGTGATTGCGGTTACCGCGCCGGAACCCCTGGTCTATGCCGCGTCCCAAACCCTGCGCTTCACCGTTACCGACAACATCGACGAGGCGTCTCTGCTGGCACCCATTGTGACCGTCGATGGCGCGGCGGTACCGGTGGAAGGCTTTGACAGCGAAGCCGGTGAATTTTATCTTCCGGTATTTCTGGTCTTTGGCGACAACGCCGTAACCATCGAAGTGGCGGATCTTTCCAACAACACCGGCACCTGGTCCGGGGTTATCCAGCTTGACGATCAACAGGCCCCGACCCTTACGGTGACTGCTCCGGAAGATGGCATCGAAGTGCTGACCACGGAAATCGACGTGGTGGGCGTTGCCCTTGACGACATCGGTCTTGGCGAACCCCCGGTGAGCATCACCGTGGGCGAAACCCTGTACACGCCCGAGGTTGACGAGAACGGCGCATTTACCCAGACGGTTACACTGGTTGACGGCGAAAACGTGATTTCCGTTGTGGCCACGGACATGGCGGGCCTCAGCGCCGAGGAAGTGCGGCGGGTCACCTACCGCGATCCCGACGCTCCGGACATCATCACCCTGACCGCCGACCCGGCCACCATTTTAATCGTGGAAGGCGAAAGCACCCTCACCGCCATGGTGGAACGCTATGCCGGAGGTCCAGTTCCCGAAGGAACCATGGTCACCTTCAGCCTTTCCACCGAAGACCACGGCAGCCTTGATGCTACCGAGGTTTCCTGTGATGTTGACGGCATGGCCACCGCCACCTTCAGCGCAACGGAACTGGCCGGCAGCGTGGACATTACCGCCACCGCCGGAAGCATCAGCGACAGCGCAACCGTCACGGTGTCGGAACCCACCATTGCCCGGCTGAGCCTCTGCGCCAGCAACGGCGCGAGCTTCGCCGGTGTGCATACCAGTCTTACCTACGGCGGCGCTGCGACTCTGGCCCTGGCGCCGGAAGGCAGTCTCACGGGCAGCGGCCCTGCTGAAGCCTTTAACGTGTTCAACACCGCCGATGCGGCTCCGGCCCTGATGTGGGCGGGCATTCGTCTGCTGGAACCCGCCGAAGAAACCGAGATTGGTATCTTTGAATGGCCCATTGACCAAGGCGTTCCTGCGGTTGAAGACTTCAGCCTTGGCAGCGCCAGGGTATCGGATCTGCTGGGCCATACCGCCTCAAGCGACGCCTTTGCTGTCTGCGGCCTGGAAAATCTGCTGGGCGATCTGGCTCCGGTGGTGAATCTCCAGCCCCTTCCCGCCAGCGTGAACCAGCCGGATCAGGTTGTGGAAGGCGCCATTGAAGACGCCAACCTTGCCACCTGCACCGGCGTGCTGACCATCAACGGCGTGGACCAGTCCGTGGATGTTAGCAGCGGCAGCATCAGCATGGCCGTGGTGCTGCAGCCCGGCCCCAACACCATCACCCTTGCGGTCACCGATGAAAACGACAATACCGGCCGCGATACCATCAACACCCGTCTGCTGGTTGCCAACGATCCTCCGGAACTCACCATTACCGACCCCGGCTCCACCACCTCGCTGCAGCAGGTTACTGTTGCGGGTACGGTAAACGATGACGGGCCGCTGGCAGACATCAGCCTACGGGTCCGGGTGGGCGACGGCGCGTGGGTGGCCGCCACCATTGACACGGATACCGGTCTGTGGACCAGTGACGAAACCCTGGCCCTTGCCATGGGCCCCAACGTTATCCGGGCCGAAGCAACCGACCTTATCGGCGCAACCGGCAGCATTACCTACAATGTTCGCCGGGTGGAGCCAGTGGAACCGCCGGTGGTGGAAATCACGGCACCGACTGAAGGCGAGGACTTTGCGGTAAATCCCGTGGCCCTGGAAGGCACTGTGACCCGGGGCGGCAACCCGGCCCAGATTACCGTGACCATGACCCTTAACGATGTTGAGCAGACAATCTCCTGGGATCCCTTCAACCGCATCTTTACCGCCAGCCTGAATCTCACCGACGGCGACAACGTGATTGTGGTAACCGCCAGGGATATCACCGGCGGCGAAGGCAGCGACACGGTGAACGTCACCTTTACGGCACCGGACTTTGCCCCCACGGTCACCATTACCGCGCCCGAAGACGGCGCAAGCCTTGCGGCGGGTGAAATTCAGGTACAGGGCACCATTGTGGACGACCGGGCTCTTTCCACCCTGCAGTCCTTTACCGTCAACGGCGTGGTGGTGACCATCGACGCACCGGACGCCTTAAGCTCCACCTTTAGCGCCGTGGTGCCGCTGGTTGAAGGAGCTAACCCCCTGACCGCAACCGCCACCGACGCCCGGGGCAATGTGGGCGAGGACACCGTCACCGTCAACAACGTTGCGCCTCCGGCCATCGTGCTTAATGCCGTGGCCATCGGCGGTCCCGGCTTTAACGTGGACCAGGTGGGTTCCCTTGGCGACCTTGCACCGGACAACGCTCTGGCGGGTCTGGGCAGCGTGGCCAATCCTCTGCTGGACGATCAGATCAACGCGGCGGAAGATCCCCTGTTGCTGGTGCTGGAACTGACGGGCCTCGCCACCCTGCCGGGCCCCGGCGATGACCCGGTGATGGTGACCATCAACGGCTATATCGGCGAAGACCTTGACGGCAACAGCGCCAACAACTTTAACGGCAACGGCGTGTTCGGCATCAAGCCCTCCAGCTACGACACCGAAACCGGTCTGCCCATGATCCGCTTCGAGAACGTGCTGGTGTTCAACGACTTTGGTCGGGTGCGCATCGTCACCTATCCCGACGATCCCGCCTTCTTCCAGCTCAGTGTTGATACCGGCACAGAACCGCTGAACATCGCGGTGCAGCCCGCCTACATCGACCTGGTGCTGGTGGATACGCCCCAGGGAATCGCCATCGAATCCGGCGGCAATCTGGGCGGCGTGGTGCCTGCGGGCAACCTTGCCATCAACCTGGATCTTGAAGGCCAGCAGATCAACCCGCTGGAACTCATCATACGCGACGATCCCGCAGACCCGGTGCCGGACGTTGATCTCAACGAAGACGGTCAGCTTGCAACCGCCCCGGAAGACGCCACCCCGGACAATCCCGACGGCGTCAGCGTGGGTATTGAAATCGGCGGCGTGCCCTGCACCATCCAGCGCTGATTCATTTCACTTCCAATAAAAAAGGAGCCCTTTGGGCTCCTTTTTTTAGTTGCTCTTACTCACCGCGCCCTTCGAGACAGCCGCCGCATTCCTGAGGAACAAAACATCCAACAGATGTTTTGTGTCTCGAAGGATGACGGCTTCCTCAGGGACACGGTGAGAATCAGTCTTTGTAAACCCCGTTCGGTATAGTTGGTTTGTCACACGGCTTGGACGCAAACTTTAGACGTAAGTCCACTTGTCTGCTTCGTCCACATAGGCGGTATAGGCCGCATCGCTGCGGGAGCGTTTTACCACCTCGTCCACAAAACCGTTGAGAATCCGGTTGCGCAGCATCTGCACGCCGTGGTCCCGGGCCATTTCTGCGGCGGTGCCCCGCTGTTCGCAGTCGCGGCAGGGTTGTGATGTTGCATCGTAGAGACACTGCTCGAAATCGTGGTACAGGCCGCCGTGGACCGAGCCCACGCCGAACATGTCCCGCAGTTCCTCAAATACAATGGTGGGCGGTGTGGAACAGGTGCCGTCGGGGTACACGATGAAGTTTTCGAAAAAGGGGCAGCCCACATCCTGCTGCACCGTGCCCCGCTCCACCGCCAGCCGCCGGGAGATGGAGTTGAGGTACAGCCATTGCTCCTTTGGTCCCTGCACACTGCGCAGCACATGACCGGCGATATGCTTCAGGTTGGTGCCAAAGGTTTTCATGCCTTCCCGGGTCCAGGCTTCACTGCGTTCCGGTTCCACGTTGACGCAGCGGAATCCCATGTCCAACAGCGCCTGATAGTTTTCCAGCATGCGGTCTGCAAAGCGGGGCGACACGGTAAACAGGGCGCAGAGGTTGTGGGGTTCAAGATCCCCAACCATGGCCTCCACTGCCTGTGCCACCCGGTGATGGGAGGGCGAACCGTCCTTCATGCGGCGGATGGCGTCGTGGGTGGGAGCCGCGCCGTCGATGCTAACCAGCACATGCACGTCGCAGTCCCGCAGAAATGCCATGTCCGACGTATACAGAGTGGCGTTGGTGGAAATGTAGGTGCGCACATCCCGGCCCAGCTTTTCCCCCTGCTCAAGTGCATAGGGCATGGACCACTGCAGCAATTTTTTGTTCAGCAGGGGTTCGCCACCGTAATAATCGATACGCTTCTGATCGCTTGGGGCCGCCAGAAAAAAGTCGATGGCTCCCCGGGCGGTATCCCGGGTCATCATGCAGGTTCCCTTGGACACAAAGCAGTATTTGCAACGCATGTTGCAGACATCGGTGACCGACAGCCACAGATTGGCGATGGCTTTGTTAAAGGGGATCGGCAGGGCCGATGCGGCGGATTGTCTCGGGCTTTGGGGCATTAAAATTCTTTCCGGCTGTCCAGCAAAATGGTGACCGGTCCGTCGTTGACCAATTCGACTTCCATCATAGCACGGAACACGCCGGTTGCAACCGGGACGCCGCAGTTGTCAAAGGCGTCCACAAAACGGGCAAACATGGCCTCGGCTTCGGTGGGAGGCATGGCGGCCACAAAGGAGGGACGCCGCCCCTTGCGGGCATCTCCGTACAGGGTGAACTGACTCACCAGCAACAGGGAGCCGCCCACGTCCTGCACCGAGCGGTTCATTTTGCCTTCGTCATCTTCAAAGATGCGCAGGTTTAAAAGCTTGTCTTTGATATAGGCGATATCACGGTCCGTGTCGCCGTGGCCCGTAGCAACCAGCGCCATCAGCCCGTGGCCAATGGAACCCACAACCTCGTTATCTACCGTAACGCTTGCCCGGGATACCCGCTGTACAACCGCCCGCATGATGCGACTCCGCCTAGTTGGCGTCGGCGCAGCAGCGGAAGCCCCGCAGGGCAGAACCCGCTCCGGCAGGACGTACGGCGCAGGAAGAACAGCTCAGCTCTCCGGCAGGGGAATTGTAATAGCCGCCGCAGGCCAGACCTTCGTCAACCCATTCCCAGACATTGCCGGACATATCGTAGACATTGGCGTCACCGTGACACAGCGTCATATCACCGCTGCTGCGGACCATAATGCCGCCGTGGGCCTGTCCGTATCCCATGCCGTTGCAGGCATCGGCGTTGTAATCCGCGCCATAGGGATAGGCCTGCCCATCGTTGCCGTCGCTGCACCCCAGAATCCACTGATCCTGGCCGCACAGCACCTTTCCGGCGTTGAGACATGCCTGCCGGGCCTGATACAATGTGATGTTTGCGCTGGGCAACTGACCGGCCACACTACAGGCGTAGACTGCTTCGGTCTGGGTGCTGCCGCTGCCCACATCGTCCGGGAATCCGGCGGGGTAGGTGTCGCCGTCCTGGCCATAGATAAGACCATCGCAGGATGCGCTGTCCATGGCCACCGCCTCGTAGCGGTCAATGCAGTAGCTGCCCACCAGCACCATGTCCGGGTGTCCGGGACAGCAGCTTGGGTCCGGGG
>Ga0070729_10001961_pt1 | contig 28478 bp, 21 predicted proteins | sample tdDd472_FD_66725 | JGI IMG/M metagenome (GOLD analysis project Ga0070729, IMG submission 66725) | Marine sediment microbial communities from the Atlantic coast under amendment with organic carbon and nitrate - tdDd47.2 | ecosystem: Environmental > Aquatic > Marine > Coastal > Sediment | place...
AAATAAATCAATGGATGGATTATTCAATATTACTGCTAGTTTTACATTGGGAATTGGCTCCGAATTAGGTCGTGGATATGTACTGAAAATCAAGATGGTGACATTAGAAAATGTATCTGAAGAAGTCCAGGATTTGGTAGATGAAATTAGTATGAAAAAAATCGCAGATAAACTTCCTGTAATTTTTCCTAACAGGAAACTTGAGATCAAACGAGATGGACATGTGATCAAGATATATGGGGATTTGAATTTGGATAAGATTTGATAATATAAAAAAAAGGTTAGGAGTCGTTCCTAACCTTTTTATAATTCTGTACTTTAGTGAAATAATAAATTATACGTTGAATCTAAACTCCATAATATCGCCATCCTGAACAATATACTCTTTGCCTTCTACTCGGAGAACACCAACATCTTTACAGGCTTTTAGGCTTTTGTGCTTCATGAACTCTTCAAAGGTCACAACAGTGGCTCGAATAAATCCTCGTTCGATATCACTGTGAATCTGACCGCCGGCTTCAGGTGATTTTGCTCCTGTTTTTACTGTCCAGCAACGACATTCATCTTCACCAACTGTTAGAAAGGAAATTAATCCTAACAGGTCATAGGATTTACGAATAACATTATTTAATGCAGGTTCTTTGATGCCCATTTCTTCCATGAACATTTCCTGATCTTCTACATCCATTTCTGAGATTTCTTTTTCAATCTCAGCACAAAGAGCTGTGAGGCCGGTTTTTTCTGTAAGGACTGATTCATATTGTTTAATAATGTCACTGGTATTTGGGATATCATCTTCAGCGATATTAATAACATAGACAATTGGCTTTAGGCTAAGAAACTGGAATCCACGAATCAGTTTTTCTTCCTCAGGATAAAGATGTAATAGGCGAAGTGGCTTTTCTTCTTCCAAATGATTTTTACATTTTGTAAGGACTTCCATTTCTTTTTTATCCTCGGGCTTATTCATTTTCATTATGGATTTCCCAAGTTTTTCAATTCGGGTTTCAAGAATGGATAAATCTGATAGTAAAAATTCAGCATTTACAAATTCAATATCATTTTCAGGATTGGTTTCGCCGAAAGGATGAGGATAAATCTCATTTTCAAATTTGCGAATCATCAAAAGCATCGCATCTACATTTTTGAGATTTCCGATGAATTGGGCTGGCAAACTTCCGCTGGCAGCTGCTTCTGCTTCCAGACCAGGAACTTTGATGTATTCAATATTGGTTTCAGTTTTTTTGTTTGGCTGAAAAATCTCTGCCAATGCGTCAAGTCGGGAATCAGGAACTTTTACCATTCCTTTTTCAGTTTTATTTTTGGATGCAAAATCATCTGATTTATTATTTGTTAATGTGGAAAAAATTGTACTTTTTCCTGAGTAGGGTAATCCTACGATTCCTATCTGCATAATATCTCCATGTTATTTATTTTCAATGGCAAATTTAATATTCGGTGGGCGGATTAACAATCGCAAATATTTATTAGATTATTATGGATATTTTTAAAGATTTTAATATATTCGTTTAATTGTGCTGGGATAAAATTTTCAAAAGGATCAGGTATGACAAAATTCATAAAGGCTTTTTCTATTGTATTAATATTATTAATTACATTATTAGGCCGGGAATATCATCAGAATTATGTAAAGTATAAAATTGATGTAAAACTTGATGATTCCAAACATTTCCTTGAGGGAAAAGAGACTATTGTCTATTACAATAATTTTCCAGATACCTTGAAACAAATTGATCTACTGCTATATCCTAATGCATACAAAACCAATAAGACAATGTTTGCAAAACAACAGAAAAAATATGGCAATCAAAAATTTTGGGACTCAAAAGACCATCAACGCGGTTTTATCAACATTACAAAATCCCTGGTGAATAATTCGAAATCCGATGTAGTAGTTCGCGAGGATCCCATCAGCACTGGATACATAAAGCTTGACAATCCATTATTGCCCGGTGACAGTGTTGAAATTTACACTGAATGGCAGGTAAAAATTCCATACTCATTTTCCAGAATGTGTCATAGTGGACAAAAATATTACATTTCTCAATGGTTCCCAAAAATCCCGGTTTATGATCATGATGGCTGGCATCCTTATCCCTATTTAACAATTGGCGAATTTTACTATGAATTTGGCGACTACGAAGTCAATATCACATTACCGGACAACTATGTTGTGGCAGCTACTGGAGAATTGACTTCACCACAAAGTGAGCATCGATATCTGGATAGCCTCGCTAATGTTGGAAGAGAAGTTTTGAATATGGATTTCAAAGAATTTTTGCAATGGCAAATGGACCATAAGAATCCACCAAGTTCTGAGAATTACAAAACATTGACATTTACAGCGAAAAATGTGGTGGATTTTGCCTGGACAGCCAGCAAGGAGCATTTGGTACAGAAATCAAACTTTGCTTATGAGAACTCCACAGATTCCATTGGTATCTGGAATTTCTTCCTACCGAAAAATCGTGAATCCTGGAAATACGCCATAGAAGCATCTGAAGGAACACTTCGTAGTTATGGAAAATTGTGCGGCCATTATCCCTACCCAAATGTTACAACTGTAGATGGTGACTTGATTGCTGGTGGTGGTATGGAATATCCGATGTTGACCATCATTAATTCTGCAAGTAATCAAATGCAGATGTGGCAAGTGATCGCTCATGAAATTGGGCATAATTGGTTCTATGGAATTCTGGGGTTCAATGAAAGAATGCAACCTTGGATGGACGAAGGTTTGAATACTTATGGTGAAATGCGTTTTATGAGTGAGGAATTTCCGGATACTTTAGGAATGCTTTACGATTTCCCCTTTGTTAAAAACAAGTTGAAGAACCTCAATACTCAAAATGTTTATCAAGTGGCTTTAAATACAGCGTATTACCTCAATTATATTGAACCTGGTAATCTTGACTCCTATGATTATGAAACCAGTATGAATTATTTTATTTCAGTCTATCAACGTCCGGCTATGGGCTTACGATTAATGGAGCAATCGGTTGGTACTGAAAATTTTACCATAGCAATGAATGCCTTTTATGAAAAATGGAAATTCAAGCATCCGCAGCCGGAAGATATGCAAGTAAGTTTTGAAAACACACTACAGCAGGATCTGAATTGGTTTTTCGGAGATTATATTCAAACTGATAAACAGCCGGATTATAAACTTACTGATTTTGATGTAAAGAAAAATGGTGATGATTTTATCTCAACTATTGAATTGGAAAACAAGGGCGAAGCTACTCAGCCTTTTGATATTGTATTATATAAAGATGGAAAAGAATTGACCAAAAATTGGTATTTTAATGATGAAGATAATATCGAGATAACAACTCTAGAAAAACCTGATAAAGCAGTGATTAATCCCGACATCTGGGGAATTGAAGAAAACTATCTCAATAATTATTCTACATTGTTGCCTCCAATTGATGCAAACCTGATTTTTGAGGTTCCAGCAGCGAATAAATATTTGATCAATTACTTGCCATATCTCAATTATAATTATAATGAAGGATTTAAAATTGGTGGTGGGCTTTATCACCTGGATTCAAAACTTCCAAAAAATATGTATATGACCTACGGATATTATTCTACAAAAACTGAAATGCTGAATTGGGCATTTCGATATCGGACAAAGTTTGTGGGAAAGAAATTTAAACCGAATCTTTCTGTAGTATTATCAACAGATGATTTTGTTGATAAAATTAGTAATAGTTTTTCATTCTCTAAAACAACTAAAAAAGGTATTAAAAAAACAACTACGATTTCTGGCAACTATTTTTCAATCAAAGATGATTTAAATAATCCGATTTGGACCAAGGATAACTTCTTTGTAGGTAGTATAAAAGGAACCAGTTTAAAAAAATTAGGAAAACATAAAATAGTAGGTATTTCAAACCTAGACTTGATAAGTTTGAATTCGAAATTGTTTTACAAATACAATATGTCCACTACATTGGAGCAGAAGTTTGTTAAATATCAATTTAACAATAGAGTTCACATTGGATTTTTCATTGGACAAAATGAAGGTAATTATTCTCAATTTTTATTTTTCCCAAATGGTGGTATTGATCCGGGATTTGACCAGTTCTATGTTTATGATCGGTCTGGACATACAGCCCTAGATCCGATAAATAATTATTTCATTTCAGATGGAGCAAACCTAAAAGGTTATCAAAGAATGCAATCAGGAGATAAGTGGAGCTTCGGATATAACTCAGAATTAAAGCAAGGGTTGTTTTTTATATTTTTTGATGCTGGTAATGTACTAAATGATAATGAGGATTTTAAGTTGGTTTGGGATGCAGGATTTGGATTAGATTTGAAATTATTCCAGTTTTATTTTCCTTTGTATGTTAGTGATCCTTTTGATGGTTTTGATAATGCCAGCAGCTGGAAAGCGATGAAGAAACGTTGGATGATGAGTGTTACTCTGCCAAAGATTTCTATATTGGACTAATGGTGCTTTGCCACGTATTACTCATGTGTAGTTTCTGACAGAAATATATTTAATTGGATTTAATGTTTTTCTTCGGAGGTCGCACTTCGACAGGTTCAGTGTGACAGGTTAATGAAATGGAACATTAGGGAAGTTTTTTTGTTAAGATATATAATTGGAGAATTTTACCTTATGAACATATCTAGAAGTCTATTTTTAGTAATAATAATTCTCTTTTCAAATTCCATATTTGCCCAAAATTCAAGTTTTTATAATAATTTTGGAATAGAAACAGGAGTTGGACAAAACACTCTAAACTGGTCAAAATATACTGGAATTCTAACTATAGGTGCTTCGAATATTGACAGAAATAATCTATACTTAACTTCAACTTACCGTATTTATTATAAAATCTGTTTTTACAATCATATTTGTTTTCAGCCATTTTTAGGATACCATAAATTTGGAGGTAAAAGTAGTGAAGACCAATATACTTTCAATGCATTAGAAATTGGACTTTTGCCACAATTCAATTATAAAAATATTTCCTGTGGGATTGGTTATAAAATTAACAAAATATTCAAGGCTAGATATTATTATAATGAATCTGTATTAAACCGATCCAGTTGGTTTACTGACTACTCACAAAATATTGGTTTAAGAGCTTCTTATTTATTTAATGAAATTAATATAAGCGCTGAGACCTGGTTCGGTTTTGAAGATCTGTCATCCGGACCTACAAAAGGAGGAAAGATTTTTGAAAATCATTTTAGACTATTACTTGGATATACATTCTGATGAAAAGTATTAAAATTAAATACTTTCCAACCGAATTGATTTTACAAATATACAACATAGCTGTAATGATATTCATTCTCATTTTCAATGGAAAGATCGAACAATCAACTTTGTACATTTTCATCCATTTAACTTTTGCATTTCTAATCCATTCAGCCATTTTAATAAAGCAAGGTCACAATAAAATCTTCATCAATTTTTTGATTGTGGTTTTTCCAATTTTACTGTTTTCATTTTATCACTATGAATCCGGAGTGATCAACCTTTGCTTCTTTTCATCTCATCTAGATTCATTGATTCAAAAGTGGGATTTACTGGTGTTCGGGAAACACTACCATGAAATCTGGGCAAAGGTTGTGAACTGCAATTTTATTGACCAGGTAATTCACTTTTCCTATTTTTCCTATTATGGGATTTTGATATTTCCATCTTTTTTTATGATGATAAAGGAAAGAAAAAAGGCAGATAATTGGAAAGAATTCCAACTCACGAGAAAATTGATTTTCACTTTGTCATTTACAATGCTCTTGAGTTATGTGATATTCATAATTTTTCCTGTGAAAGGGCCGGTCGATTACCATTCTACACTTTTTCCAGAACCAAATGGAATGGTTGCTATTATGGATTTTCTATATACAAATGGCGACTCTGATGGCGGTGCATTTCCCAGTTCACATGTGGCAGTTTCTTTTGTGATATTGATTTTTGTATTCCGACATTTCAAAGAAATCCGCTGGTATATATTACCATTTTTCCTGGGACTTATGATTGGCACTGTTTATTGCAGTTATCATTATTTGATTGATGTGGTTGCTGGATTTGTGTTTGGTGGGATTTGTTATTTTGGAGCTAGGAAAATTTATGATATAATAGATTTATCTAGTTCTTAAAACCTTTTCCAAGAATGGTCATATTGTTAAAATTTAAAGTTGATGGAGAAAATAACTTTTAGTTACCAAACAGCTTTATCATAGTTTTTCAAAATATTTTGGTCTTTAGATATTAGTATATTGTTGCCTACACTCGCATTAGCAACTATAATACGATCAAAAGGATCACGAGTCCAGGAATAAGACATGGAATAATTAATGATAGAATTGAAATTTTTTTCACAGATTTTAATTCCAATTCTATCAGAGAGATCATTGAGTATTTTTTTAGGTTCTTCTGTAATGCGTTGAATTTCATATAAATATTGTAATTCCAAACGAACTATCGGTGAAATTACAATCTCATTACTATTCAATAATTCTTTTACTTTATGACTGAGTTTTTCGACTTGTCCTGCATAAAGCCAGACTACAACATGAGTATCAAGGTAAATCAATATTAATCTCCTGATCCCAATGAATATCAACTAAGTCATCAGGATTTCCCTTTATGACATTTGGTCTTTCAATTAGGTTTTGGAGTTTATCGATTTTTTCAGCAGGAGCAATAGTTAATTTTTTGCCTTTTCTATTGATTTCAATTGGGACACCAGTGTTCAAAACTTCATCAAGAAGTTTGTATATATTAGTTCTTAAATCAGTAGTTGTAAGTGATTTCATTATTTTACTCCTTGCTATCACACGTACGCTTTGTTTATCTATACGTACATGTTATAAATTATTTGGATTTAATTCAAGAAAAAAATTGTTGTTTATTCGTATTTCTAGCAGGCTACTCTTTCTTCTATTTCATCAACGTAAAGGTTGCAATATGACCCTCTGACTTCTTCGAATTCGCGTCAGTGGCTGTGATCCTTGCGATATACATTCCTACTCTTGCCAATTCACCATATTTGTTTGTTCCATCCCAGTAAACCACACTTTCTGCAGCAGTTCGCATATTTTCCATAGGTGAAGCAATCAATCTTCCGGTGAGATCATAAATATCAATGCGAATATTTGCCGATGGAAATGAAAGTGTATAGAAAAATCCAACCTCGTCATCTTTGCCATCTCCGTCAGGTGTGAAAGGATTCGGGTTGCTTTGTAAGCCGGTTTTTGTTTCAGTTTGTGCGACAACAACTGAATTGACAATTCCCGGAGTTCCGCCTTGTGGTGATGCTGAAGATCGCCAGTTGCTGAGGAAATTCTCGTTTTCCATGTAGATTTTTTCTTTGGAATCTCCCTGCTCGATTTTCCATTCACTTGAATAAACCAAAGAATCGATGATAATTCCAGTTGGATCAGTAATGAGGATTTTGTCGGCATCATTGTTTAGTGATGGCCATTTTTTCAAAACCACAGTATTATTGCTGTTGGCATCAGGAAAATTGAAAACCGTAGAATCGTTAGCAATTACAAAGTAACTCTCAGCCGGAATGGTTTTTTGGGATATGATTGGTAATTGCTCAGCACTGTTTTCATCGGAAATTGTCCAATTATGGATATGTACAGATTTGTTCTGCGGATTGTAGATTTCAATATATTCAGCTATGGAAACACCTTTGGACTTCACTGTTTTTGGATTCGCCATAAATTCTGAGATGTAAAGATCGTTCAGTTCATAACTGATGTCAATGGCAAAACTGATGGTGTCATTGTCCACATTCTGATCTTTGCTCCAGTTAATTTGGGCCAGAAAATTGTGATAGCCTTTGTCTAGATTTGACAATTGCATTGAAAGTGAATCACTGGTTCTGAAATCCATATCCTTGATCTTTGATGTTCGGTAGAGGCTTTTGGAATTGAATTTCACATCATAGATTTGAATCTCTGCATCTTCACAGCGATCACGGCCAATGTTTTCAATATAAAATTTGATATCAAAAAGTGTTTCGGAATTTCCATTTGTGCCGGAAATCCACATATCATTGATTTTTAAATCGTAAACATAAGGCGAAATGCTGTTGAATTTTCCCGGTGTGGCGCCATGTTCGGATTCTGAAATTTTCCAGGAAGAGGAATCTGCTGATGGATCAGAAGGCATGATTTTCTCAAAACTTTTACCATATTTTACGTTCCAACCTTCGCTATAAGCCAATGAATCAATTGGTTTTCCTGTCAAATCTTTCAGGATAATTTTGTCAGCGGAATTGTTCATTCCCGGCCAATCTTCCAAAACATAAACCGGACAATTGATTGGCGGATAATTCACAAATATCGAACTATCAGAACAAAAAACCACATATTGCCCTGATGGAATTTTTGTATCAAAATCTATGATGGCAGAATGCCACTCATTGGATAATTCCCAACCTTGTAGCACCACATCAAACTCTGTATTGTTGATGCATTCCAGGAACTCTGTCATGCCAGTTTCCGGTGCCGGTAGAAATTCATTGAGCACCAAAGCCAGTTCTTCAAATTCAATTTTCAGATTTGCAGTGGATTCATTATCAGCCAAATTTTCTTCGGTGTTCAATACAACTTTTGCGATGTAATGGCTCCTGCCAGAGTTTTCTGAATATATTTTTCCTTCAATGGCAGAAGTTGAGTCCACATCTAACGATGGAATATTGTGGAGACTCCAAACCAGTTCTTCTTCCTCTGGATAATCATCAGTGTTTTTGTCATGAAAAATTTTGATTGAATAAGCACCACTTTCGTAAATACCATTGTTTTTGATTTCTATGGAGAAATAATTTTCTGTAAAAGCATAAGTTTCCTCGGTGTGAAAATAAAATTCATCCACTGCCAAATCATAATCATATTTCAAAATGGAATTTCGCATTCCCGGAGTTCCACCCAATGTGTCTGTACTGCTGCCCCAATTTTCTGTGGAAATTGCCGGTACAAAAGGATTGCGCCGCTCAACAGAAACACCTACATTTCCACCCCAATTTTTCATGTAATAAACAGAATCGATTCGATGTCCAATAGCATCAAAAATTATGGTAGCATCAGAAGTATTATTCAGGGTAGGGAATTTCTCCGGCATCAGGATATTGCAAGTGATTTCAGGATAACTTTCAAAGATTTCTTTATTGGAAGCAATTACTACATACTCTTCGGATTCGATGTAGTTCACAGAATCGCAAAGTGTTAGAATCTTGTCAGAAATATCTTTGAACAACCAATTGTTGAGATCGATTTTGGTACCGGAAGTGTTGAAAAGTTCGATCCATTCTGCTTCACCGGAATGTGGTGAGTACATAATCTCATTCACCACAATTGAGTTCATTTCATAGCCGATTTTGATATTGGTATTGAATTCATTGTTTTCGATGATATTGTCTTTGCTGGTATAAATCTTTGCTTCCACTGGATGAACACCGCCTGAAATTGCAATCAGTGGCACTTCATATCTAGTATAATATCCAGCAGAAATGGTTTTCTGTACATTGAGATATTTCTCTGAAATCACGATCTGTTTAGTGATATCGTTGTAGACATTGATGGCCAAATCAAAATTAGTGATGGTTTTTGAACCATTATTTTCAATTTTTAGAACCAAAACAGCATCCTGGTTTTCGAGAATATTTTCTTTTTTCAAGTAGATAGTATCAATTCCCAGATCAAAATCCTTGAGTGCTATGGAATTTGTGAATCCCGGAGTGGAGCCCTTTTCGTTTTTTGATAAACTCCAGTTGATAAAAGAATTGCTTTCCTGTTCTGTGCTTTTTCGTTCCAGAGAGACACCTTTGGAATTACCCCATTCCGATGAAAACTCAAGACTATCGATGTAATTACCAACGGGATCAAGCAGGATCAGAGAGTCACCGGAATTATTCAATGTTGGAAAGGTCGCACTTTGTAGTAATATTCCACTAAAATTTTCATAAAGTGACATATCAGCATTTGAGATTACCGCGAAGGAATCGGCCGGGATTTCTATGGATTGTTCAGTTGCTATATGGATTGTATTTTGTGAATCACGAAAGAGCCAGTTTTTAGCATTGATGGGTTTGCCCGAAATATTCGCTACTTCAAACCACTCGGGTTTGCCAGTTTCAGGATCGTACATGATTTCATTGATTACCATGGATTTATTGGGGAATCCAACTGCAATCATTTTTATATCACCATTGTTTTCCACATTTTCATCTTCTGCATATTGAATTTCAGTTTTGATGTAATGCAATCCTGGATCTGTGAAAGAAATTTGCACTGTGTCCATAAAAGATAGACCTTTTTCCAGAGATAAATAATCAATTGTAGTATCAGGTTCAATGAATAATGTGTCTGATGGTGATTTGTAAATAGAAATCTTGAATTCTTTAGAGTTTTCTTTACCAATATTTTTGATTGTGTAGATGAAATCCACAGTGTCCCCAGAAAATATCTTTTCTACTGGAATTCCTGTGGAATCAGCAACAATTGCTAAGTCAAAATCCTTCAAATTTACAGAATTAACAAATCCGGGAGTTCCACCTAATTCATGTATGGACTGTTCCCAGTTAATAGTACTATTACTTGCTGCTTCAGGATCAGTTTTTTCTAGTGAGACGCCACGCTTATTTCCCCAGGAAGAAGTATAATAGAGCGAATCAATTACTAATTGAGATGGATCAATGATTTTGATGGAATCACCACTATTATTCAGTGAAGGCAATGGTGCCAGCAGCAAGGCTCGTTCTTCACTCCATTGGTCAAAATATGCAGAATCCTCAGCAACGGCTAAGTAGTTGTGGGATTTCAAAATAAGTTCATTTTCTGTAATGACATCAGAACCAGACTGGTCACCAATCTGCCAATATTGAAGATTGATATCCTCTTCGCTATTATTGTAAAGTTCAACGTATTCCGATTCGCCGCTTTCAGGGGCATACATGAATTCATTGATAAGAAGGGAGGATTTCGGAAAGGGAATGGTAATAATTTTTTGAACCAAATTATTGGTGGTCACCTGGTCTTCGGGAGAATTTACCTCTGCAATTATTGAGTAAAATCCCGGCTTATCCAGTTTTACATCGACTTCCAGTAATATTGAATCATTTTCAGATACATCGAACTGCTCAGTTTTCAGTATTTCATTATCATCAATTATACTGTTGAGATTGATGTCATTGGCAATTATTAAAGTCGCACCGGTAACAGGTTTCAATCCAATATTTGAGATGGAAACAGTAAATTTATCATTTTCCCAAAGAATGTCATCGATAGTCAAATCCACAGATTCAATAAGCAGAGAATTTTTTCCTCCTGGTGTGCCAAACTCGATTTTTGATTCACCCCATTGGTTCAACATAGAGTTGTTTTCCAATGAAAAATTTGCTTTGGTGTTTTGTGAAAATACAAGGTTGTCAACAACATCTTTGTACTCATTATGCAGGACTATACTATTTTCCACATTGCGGAAGAGGTTAAATTTCTCATTCATCAAGGTGAAAATTTTAACATCTTGTGGATAACTATTTGTAATTGTTGTGGAATCTGCACTTAGATTTACAACCAAAATTATTTCATGAGGTTCAAGGATATATTGATAATTTTCAGAGATCAATGTGTCAATTATATTATTGATTTCCAATGTATATCCCAACAAAGACACTTGTTCGTCACTTTGATTGATTAACTCTATAAAATTGGGCGAATTTTGATCTGTGACAGAATGATAAACTTCATTTATTTTAACATCTTGAGCAGATGAAATTTTAATAAATAGGAAAGTAATTAAAATTATAAATGATAAGTATTTGTTTTTCATAGGATTCCAACCGTTAGTTTTACTATTTTATGATATTCATATTTCATAATCAATATATTTTTATACATTTGAAAAATTAATTAAAAGAAGACGATGATAAAACAATTAAAAAACAGGAATAATTAATAGAAAATTTTTTAGAATTTATCATAAAAATTACTAATATTGAAACAACGAGAAGTGTAGAATTATTCCAATATATATGATTTAAATCACGTTGTTCAATTTTTAAAAAGTGAATAATTCACCATTGCCAACCAAATAATTAAAAACAAAAAAGAAGTGTGTTATGAAAAAATTAATTTCCTTTACAAAGTTTTCCATGATTTCACTATTGGTTCTTGCACAGTGCTTATTTGCACAACAGGATCAGTACAAACGAAAATCCGTAACCTTTGTTGATTATGTTCTTTACCGAGGTGTGAAAGAAAAAAATAAAGTGACAGCTGATATTGAATATCAATATCTCAGGAAAATCAAAAATCAACTGAATCTTGACCGTTTTGATGTAAATAAAGTACCTGATAAAATTTCCCGTACACTTCGAAATCAAATAAGTACAGCACGTGGATTAGAAGATGAAATTATGCAAAAGGCATTGGAATCGTATCTTTTACCGGAAATCAGTAAAATTCTTGATGTGGAAAAGGAAATTCGTGCTCGTGGATTTGTTGATGAAACTGAAAAAAATTCCTTCATTGCACAAAAGGCCAAAGAACTCGGAGTTAGTGCTGATCACATGTTGGAAGTAATGAATTCTGCATATATCTTTTTACCCTATATCGATAAACTTAAAGCAAAAAATCATAAAAAAGATTCTGATGATAAAGATGACAAAGACAAAGTGAATGTTGATGTTAATGGTGGTGTTATTATATACAAAATTAATTATGAAGGCGATTATTCAATTGTAAAAATTGGTGAGATTTCTTCAACAGCCTTTAGTTCTGCAAAAAAGAAAAAAAGTGATACCTGGAATAATGCTAAAAACAAAGCTTTCATTGAAACTGCAGAAACATTGGGTACTAATCTGAGAATTGAAATCCAGAAAATGGAAGATTTTAAACTAAAAACCCAGCTTCGTCATGTAGAAGGTCTGCACGTACAATTTCCCTTGGGAAATAGAGAAGGTTTGAAGCTGGATCGTCCATATTGGGTTGGTGAGTGGCGTGAAAATAAAAAAGGGAAACAGTATTTCAAAAAAGATGGATTTGTAAGAATTGGTAAAGTTGCTGACAACAAAACTGACGCAAATGCTCTTTCTGAAGGATATATTATACATAAAGGAAACTGGGCACGTGGAATGACATTAGTGGAACATCCAACTTTGGGAATTGATTTTGCTTTCAAACCACGTTTTTTCACAGTGGAAGTTGATTCAGGTTTTTTCTACACCGAGGATGAAGATTTTGCCATAACCTTTGGCAATACCAAAAGTGACCTTTTTGGAATGGACTTCGATCTCCATATCAATATTGCTGAACAGACAAAAAAATTGCAAAGTTTTCTTGTAATCGGTGGTACAATTTCAGCTTTACCCGTTGAATACATTCCATTTTATAAAAATGATGAAAATCCCTGGACTTATTACCAGCCTGATGTAGAAGAAGATGCCGGATTTTTATATAATGGCTATATTGGATATATGAGAAAAACTTACGTAGGTAGAATTGCTCTACATCGAGAATTTTTAGTAGCAGTGCAAGGATTTAATACTAGTGTAACATGGGGTGATGAGGATTATGACTTGAATACTATTGGATTTGGTGGTAGAGTCAATCTTGGTTTGGAACTAGCATTAAGTATTAATTGGAATCTGGGTGTTTTTGCGGGTTATAGTTATTTCCCTGGGTTAGATATTTGGACTGCAAAATTGGATGATGAAGAACTCGATCTTGAAACCTGGGACAATACAAAATATCCTAGTATCAAAAGTGAAGGACCAACTTATGGTATTTATCTGCACTACTCAATACCTTCCTTTGGTGCCACATCTACAAAACTTGTTGAAAAAGCTGCTTCAAAAGCAGTAGGGAATATGTTCGGATTTTAGATTTAAAAATTGATCAAATTTAAACCACCTTCTAAATGGCTGATAGGTCTTTAGAAAGGTGGTTTTTTTGTATGATGAAAAAAATGAAAATCGACCATAACCCGAGTCTGCTTCAGAAGACTTTCCAGCCCTTCTAAAGGTTTTAAGTTTGTTACTTATAGAACAAGCATCCCTACGTGTATGATTATTCAGGGCAAATGATAAAAAAAGCGATCAAGATGATCGCTTTATAATTGTAGATAAAATTTAAATATTAATGAATCCTTGGGAGGTGGTCTTAAAATTATTCCTAAGGATTTTATTTCTTTGTATCAGCGTAAAGTTGGCCACATGCAGCAGCAATATCCTGACCTTTGCTTCGTCTGACAGTCACTGTAAAAGGTGCCTTATACAACTTTTTGATAAACTTGTTTAACCCTTTTTCATCCGGTGCTTTGAATGCACAGTGAGTGTTTTCATTATAAGGGATTACATTGAGTTTACATGGGAAAGTACTGAGCATTGTTTTTAATCGTTGAGCATCTTCATTCCTGTCATTGAAATCCTTTACCAGGATATATTCAAATGTTACTCTCTGACCTGTGTATTCTGTGTATTTTTGCAATGATTGCATCAACATTTTGGTTGAAAATTTTACATTAATAGGGATCATGATAGTGCGTTGCTCATCAGTTGTTCCATTGAGTGACACAGCCAGTTTGAACTTATGTCCTTCTTTGGCCATTTTATTGATTCCAGGTACAATTCCACAGGTAGAAATTGTGATCTTCCGTGCCGATATTTCTGCTCCTGATGGATGATTGAAAAGTTGAGCCGATTTAATTACATTGTCATAATTTAAAAAGGGTTCACCCATTCCCATATAGACAATATTTGTGATAGGTTTTTCTTCCTGTGCATTGATGTAAGTCAATTGATTGACAATCTCCGCAGTTGTAAGATTTCGCTTGAATCCCATCAATCCGGTGGCGCAATAGGGACAGCCTATCGGGCATCCAACCATTGTAGAAACACAGAGTGTTACGCGTTCTTCTTCCTGCATGTAGACAGATTCAAGAAATTGTCCATCCTGCAATTCAAAGAGATATTTATTTGCAATGTCAGTTTCTGATTTTGCTACGGTTTTTACTTTTAGAAGTGAAATATCAAATTCTTCAGCCAATTTTTCACGAAGAACTTTGGATAAGTTTGACATTTCATCAAAAGATTGCGCGTTTTTTTTGTGTAGCCATACAAAAATCTGGTCAGCACGAAATTTTTTCTCACCAAGATTTTCTAATTCAGTTTTTAACTCATCAAGAGTGTAATTCAGTATTTGTTTTTTAATTTTATTCATCCCCTAATTTACTGTTTTTTTGTTAAATGGAAAATGAAAGCTTCTTTTGAATGGAATTCATCATGTCAAATTGATTCTTTCGGCTAATTTCTCCAGGTCTTTTAAAGCTGTTTTATTATTCTCAACCTCGCCGGCATCGTAGCATTCTGCCATCACAATTCCGAGACATTGGATTTTTAGTGCATTGAATGTTCTTTTGAACATTTCTGCGGTAAGGTCACAATCACCCTTTCCTGAACCTGCTGACAAAAGCACGACAGCGTTTTTCCCGGAAAGTTTTTTATTTCTGAAATAAGGTCTGAAGCGATCTACAAAATTTTTCATTATTCCTGTTGGACCAAACCAATAAATTGGTGTAGCAAAAACCAAAAGATCAGCAGAATCCAATGAGTTGTATAATTGTTGCATATCGTCATTTACCGGACAAATCAAATCCCCTTTTGTACATGCACGACAATCGATGCAGGGTTTGATCTTCAACTTAACCAGACGGTGAGTTGTTATTTCGCTATTTCCGATTTTTTCTGATAATAATTTTGATAAGAAAGCAGAATTTCCATTTTTTCGGGGACTTCCGTTGAATATTGAAATTTTCATATTATAGCCTTTTTTTTATTTATTGGTTTTTATAAAAATATTAGCAAAATCTTGAAATTGAAAGCTATTAATTTAATCTTTGATGACTTAGATTTTCGTTATGAATGATATTCCTAAAAGATTAACCTTTGTATTACCTGGGTTGATTACTGTGCCGATGGGTGGTGTGAAAGTTGTAAACAGGTTAGCTGAATTACTATCGGAAAAAGGCTATATGATTACATTGGTCTATCCAGTGAATTTGGAAATCGGAATCCTCCAGAATCTTAGAAGTTTGCTAAAAAATTATCTTGATAAACGTAATAATGTAGCGACAAATTTATATTATCAACCATCAGACAAAGTTGATGCAATTGTGATAAATGAAATTTCAGAAAAATACCTACCTGATAGCGATTATGTTATTGCAGTAGGATGGCAAACTGCTGGTGCTGTGAATTCACTTTCTGGTAGAAAAGGTAAGAAATTTTATTTTCTACAGAGTTTTGAAGCATATTTTACCGGATCAAGTAAGATTTTGGAAACATACAAACTTCCCCTCACAAAGATTGCGCTTTCTAACTGGATAATCAAGGAAATGGTCAAACTGGGACAAAAGGCGGTTGGTCCTATTGGAAATGCAATTAATCCCGATGAGTTTTATATCGATGAAAGTATTGAAAAAACAAACGATATATTAATGCTATATCATCCGGCAAAGATCAAGAATGCGAAATTTGGATTGACGATTCTGTCCAACTTGAAAAAGCAAAATTCAAAATTAAATGCCACCATATTTTCAGCACGTGAACCGATCCATAAAATTCCGGAATGGATCAAAGTAGTAATTCGACCGGAAGTTGCTGAACTGAGAGATCTTTATAACAGTTCCAAAGTATATTTTAGTACAAGTAAGTGGGAAGGTTGGGGATTGACTGCCATGGAAGCAATGGCTTGTGGCTGTTCTATAGTTGCTATAAAAAATCAAGGTGTTTTGGAGTTTTTAAAAAATAATGATAATGCTTTTGTTATTAATGAAAAAGATAAAACCGGAGCCATTGAAAAAATCACTAAACTTCTTAATAATGAATCCCTTCGTGAAAAATTTTTACAGGAATCAAATAAAACACTTGCTAATTACTCTGAAATGGAAATATCTTCAAGATTCGAAAATTGTTTGATAAACAAAGGATAAAATGTTTCCAAGAGTAAGTGTAATCATATCTGCATACAATGCGGAAAATACTATAGAAGATTTAATTAAGTCCCTATCTCAACAGAATTTTTCCAAAGAAAAAACTGAGATCATCGTTGTGAATGATTGTTCCACTGATAGGACTTTAGATATTCTTGAAAGGTTGATCAAACAAGATTTTCAATTTAAAATCTATTCTCATGAAAAAAATCAGGGATTATCTGCTGCAAGGAATACTGGTATAAAAAACAGTACAGGTAGAATTTTGATATTTATGGATGCTGATATGATAGTCGGTGTATCATATTTAGAAAACCATGTGGATTTTCATAATAATCGGCAAGTGATTGGAGTCGTTGGTGGGATTGTTCCTGCAGAAGATCTAAAGGTTGATAAATATCAGAAATACCTCTATAAATCTCGTCGTGGTGCAAAAAGATTTTCCCCTAAATCATCAATTCCCTACAATGTTTTCCTTTTCAACAATACATCGATAAAACGAGAAGTGATTGAAAATTGTGGACTGTTTGATGAAAAAATTTGTGTTTATGGTGGCGAAGATACTGAGTATTCTTTTCGTGTCAGTCAGAAATATCCGGAAGGATTGTTTTGTTCCTTTAGTTTGAGAGCGACCCATAATCATTATCGTGATTTTAAAAGTGCTTTGAAAAATCTGAAAAAATTTGCCAAGGTCAACATACCTTATATCATTAAAAAACATCCTGAAATGTCAAAAATTTATGGTCTGAAATACATCTCTAGTGAGTATGATAATAGCAATATTTATCATCGAATTATTGGAAAAATTGTCAGAATGAAAACTTTTTATGGAATCAATAATTTATTCTATACAATTCTACCTTTTCCCTTTTCAAATGTTTTTGTTAGGGCAATGATGGCACATAAACTTTTCCGAGGAATCAAACAAGGATTGAGTGCATGAATCTGATTCTGTTTGAAAAAAATGAAATTGGTAAGTCTCTTCCCGGACACGATCCACGAGCAAAACATATTCGCAGAACGCTGAAATTTCAAGTTGGTGATAGTTTTGAAGCGGGAATAGTAAATGGTGAAATTGGTAAGGCAACGATAATTACTCTGGATAAAACAGAGATGATTGTTGAGTTTAATCCTGAATCACCCAGAACGGATCCATTTCCAGTTATTTTAATTGTCGGTTTAACTCGGCCACAAATTGCGAAACATATTATGCGCGAAAGTGCTTCAATGGGAATTGAGCAGTTGTGGTTCTATCCAACAGAGTTGGGTGAAAAATCCTATCTGGAAAGCGATCTTTGGCAAAATTATCATAATCATTTGGTAAAAGGCGCAGGGCAAGGATTTACATCCAATCTACCAGAAGTTCGGATTTTTGATACACTGGAAAAAGTGATCAATGAATTTCCTGAAGATTATGAAAATATTGTTTTGGATAATGTTCGTCCGGAAAACTCCATTACCAATTTTAAATTTTCAAAAGCTAAAGTAGCAATTCTCCTTGGTTCAGAAAGAGGGTTGACAAACAAGGAACGAGATTTACTAGAAGACAATAATTTTGCACTGTTGAAAATGGGTGAACGTGTTCTTCGCACAGATACTGCTTGTATTGCAGGAATCACTTTGGTTTTGTCAAAAATCGGGAAGATGTAGCACGAATTTTCAAGTATCCGCTTCACTACTGTAATAATTCTAACATTTTTTTTCTGTAATTTAAAAATTCATCTCTACCATTATTAGACAATTTGATCAAAGTCCTGGGAATTTTATCCACAAACTTTTTTTCTATTTCTATAAAACCACCTGCTTCCAATTTACTGAGATGTGATGAAAGGTTACCTTTGGTCAATCCAGTTTGTCGCATTAGGAAAAGGAAGTCTGCACTTTCAATTACATAGAGATAGGATAAAATCATTAACCGTGCAGGTTCATGAATCAGTTTATTTATATCGAGGAATGAATTTTCTAATTTCTCAGACATTTTCTGCCTCATTTATTGGTAATGGATATTTTTGTAGAAATTTGACAAGATAAAATAGTCCAAATCCTGAAAGAACTGCACCAAAAATCATAAAGTCAATTGGAGCCGTGGAATGAGTGAAGTTTTCATGGAAAAATACCAGGAAAATTAGCACAGCATAAAGATAAAATCGTTTTACTCCTGTGAAAAATGCTCCAAATAGTGGTGGCATAGCCATAAACATACCTAAAAATATGAAAGCATAATCCTGTAGAAAATTGCTATTGCCTTTTGCAGTGAGAAAATATAAAACAATATTGAAAGCAAGAATACCAGCAATAAGCAAAACAAACATTGATTTTTTGATTTTATGTTCTCTGGTAACACGAAATTTTACAAATCCTATCCTCGGGATAATAAATTTCTTTTTGAATGGGGAAATTAAAAGTGTGAAGATGATAGCAAGTCCTACAAATTTTGTATTCTCTGTAAGCATTAAAAGACCGTCAAAAATAAACATAACTCCAATTAACAAATCAACTATACCGTCCTCAAAATAGGACAAAAATAATTTATTTTCTAAGGATTTAAGATCTTTCATTGTAAACCTCATATTTTTTTAAAAATCTTGACAAAATAACTAATCCTGAAAAAACAATTATCAATCCTGCTATAATCCAGGCAATTGAACCTTTAGAAATTTGAGCAGTTTGTATTATTAAATATTCTGATGAAAGAAAAGCCGATGTAATAAGAAAGCCGTAGAAAAGTAGTCTATATAGACTGAAAAAGAAGGATGCCATTGAAATAATCAGGATTATGAAGAATGCAATTGCATACATAGAAAAAGTATGAACAGGAGAAAGTACTCCGATTGCAGTCAATATGAATCCAATCCAGACTATAATCAGTGTTGACATTATCACAATCTGTTTGTTTTTTTTACGTTTTTGTCCGTAATTAACAATGCCTTTGCGTGGAATCACTAATTTACGATTTAAAAAATATGATAGAACAACGGGAACCAAGTATAGTAAGTATAATGCGAATCTCTGTTCATGAAATTTTTGACAAATAGATGTAGCAATGATAATCAATCCCATTGAAATATCAAGAATACCATCTTCAAAATTTGTTTTCCAAAGATTCTTTTCCATTTGTTTTAGGTTTTGTGTTTCCATATTAACTCCAACTTGTTTTTGTTGTTAACTAGTTTGCAATACAAACTTATTGTTTATATTTTAATTAATGCCACCTAGTTTGTCAATAGCTATTTTGAAAAAGTTTACTTTTGATGAGTAATTTTTTTTTATTATCTTCCTGAAAAGAAAGTAATTAGAGTAAAAATGTCGAAGAAAAATATTATAGACCTAAAAGAAAACAGTCATATTACAGTTTTGAATACTATACGTATCAATACCTCAATCTCAGCAGCTGATATTGCTCGTAGCACTGGCTATCAACCGTCAACAATTTCTAACAATATTAAAATTCTGAAACAAAAAAATTTGATTGTAAATGCAGTCAATGAAATACCAAAATCCATTGGAAAACCGCCAACATTATTGACATTGAACCATAATCTTGGTGTAATAATTGGGTTGGAATGTATTCTCAATGAATTTCGTTTGTCTGTATTGGACTTCAGTGGAAATGCAATCAAATCCTCTGCTAAGAAATTTGAAAGAATTCTGACAGGTGATGAACTATTAGATGAGATTAAAAATTTTCTTGATCCGGTGGTTAAAGATTTTATTAATAATAATATGAATATTCTTGGTCTTGGTCTCGCTCTTCCCGGCTTGGTTGATAATGAAGAAGGAGTTTTGATTTACTCCAAAACTTTCAAACTTTACAAAGATAATTTTCAGATAAAGTTGGAAGAGCATTTTAATTTTCCAGTTCAGATTGAAAATGATGCTAATTGCGGAGCACTTTGTGCTATATGGTTTGATGAAAAAAACGATGTTCTGCAAAATATTATTTTTACTACAATTAATGATGTGACAAAAGGAATTGGAACAGGTATCATCATCAATAATAAATTGTACAAAGGACGGAATTTTGCCGGTGAAGTTTTGGTTGATTTACCAGATTTTGAACAGAGGATAGAAAGTCTAAAACAGGAAATTCCAAACTATAATGACTTCTGGAAGGATGTTAAGTGTTATGATTGTATCTCATTTACTCAATTGGTTGAAATGGCACAGAAAAATGATGAAATAGCACTTACGTTTGTGAAGGAATATGGTGAAATAGTAGCCGAAGAAATTGTTAAGTTAATCGGATTCTTTGATCCTGACAATATTTACCTTGGTGGTGAAGTGCCTTCCCGTGAATTTCTCAATCAAAATTATATATTGCCATCTATCGCAGGTACATTACGAAAAGCCTTTTCAGAAAATTATATCATTCCAAAAATCAGTGTCTCAAAATATGGTATTTTTGCTGTAAGTACTGGAGCCGCTGCTTTGATTTTTCGCAATATTTTTGAATTTTGACACAATAAAATTTCATTTCAATTGTCTATAGTTATGAAACCCAAAAACAATACGATTTTTATTTAAGAGGAACTACTATGAAAAAATTACTTCTATTGATAGTGTTATTATCATCTATTTTACTTGCTGCTGATTGGCCGATATTTCGAGGTGCAAATCAGAATAGCATTTCAGAGGAAAAAGACTGGAATCCGCAGTCAATTGAAAATATAATCTGGTCAAAAAATGTCGGCACTGGATATTCTGCTGTGACCACTTCTAAGGGAAGAGTTTATACCATTGGTAATGTGGATGACAAAGATTATATCTATTGTCTTGATGAAAAAACTGGTGGTGAGATTTGGAAATATAGTTATGATTACAACTTGGAAAGTCGTTATCCCGGACCACGTTCTACACCAACAATTTATGGAGATGAACTTTATAACTTTTCAAGAGAAGGCGATCTATATTGTTTGAATGCTGAAACCGGAAAATTGATATGGCGGAAAAGTTCAACTACGGATTTTGGGCTGGAAGTGAAACACTGGGGAATGTGTTCATCACCAGTAATTGTTGATGATGTGTTGCTGATGAATTCTGGTGGAGGTGGACTGGCTGTTAATAAAAATAATGGTGAATTGATCTGGAAAAATGAAGAAGGAGATGGTCATGCTTTTTCTACGCCGGTTCTTTATGAAAATGATTCTAAAGCAATGTTATTTAACCAGAAAAATGTTTATGCTATTGATGTAAAGTCAGGAAAACAAGCATGGACTTTCCCATGGGAAACAAGATTCGGTAATAATTCCGCTGATCCTGTTATGATTAATGGTAAAGTTCTGGTTTCTCAAGGATACAAAATGGGTTGCGCATTACTTGATATTTCAGATACAGAAGCAAAAATGGTTTGGGAAAATCCTGACATGAGCAATCATTTTGGCACTAGTATTTATGTAAATGGTTTTATCTATGGCCCAAATGGGAATTCAGGACGCAAACAAAGCAACCTGGTTAGTATTGATCCAAAAACAGGGAAGATCATTTGGACTCAGAAAATTGGTTTTAATTCCATTGTTTTTTCAGATAATAAATTGATCATTCTTAAAGAATCAGGTGATTTGATTATTGCTGATATCACAAACAATGAATATAAAGAACTTGCTAAAGCAAAAGTACTTGAAACATCAAAAGACAATCCTTGTTGGACAATGCCTGTTTTGTCTAATGGAAAAATTTATTGTAGAAATTATGTTGGCGATTTAGTCTGTATTGATGTAAGTAACTAGATTTACCTTTGGAATGGTTGAATGATTATAAAATTCCACCATTCCGAAGGTCGTCTGACCATTCGGAAGGTGGAATAAATAGATTATAAAATCTCGTCTTTTTCAATATCCTTGAAATATTTCACAGTTCCAACTTTCAACTCCATTGTAGATTCGTCATCACAAACAATAATTCCCGTTGGATGAGTTTGTAATGCTGAAACCGTCCACATGTGGTTCACTGATTCTTCAACTACTTGTTGGAGTGCACGTGATTTGTTATATCCAGTAACTATGATTAGAACTTCCTGTGAATCTAAAACAGTTCCAACGCCAACAGTCAGTGCTGTTTTTGGAACTTTATTCACATCATTGTCAAAAAATCTGGAGTTTGCTACGATTGTATCATAGGTTAATGTCTTAATACGGGTTCTTGAACTGAGTGAAGATCCAGGTTCATTAAAAGCAATATGACCATCAGGTCCAATTCCACCAAGAAAAAGATCAATACCACCTGCATTTTCGATTTTTAATTCGTAATCGCGACATTCTTTTTCAAGATCATCAGCATTTCCATTCAATATATTGATATTTTCCGGTTTGATATCAATGTGATCAAAAAGGTTTGATTTCATGAAGTAATGGTAACTTTCAGGATGGTCTTCTGGAAGTCCGACATATTCATCCATGTTAAAGGTGATCACATTTTCAAAAGATACTTTACCGGCTTTGTATGAATTTATGATTTCTTTGTATGCACCAAGTGGTGTCGATCCTGTTGGGAGTCCCAATATAAATGGATTGTCTGCTGTGGGGTTGGCTTCGTTGATTTTGTTTACAACGTAATTGGCAACCCATTTTCCAACATTTTCTTTATTTTCCTGAACAATAATTCTCAATTTCTTCTCCTCTTTGGTTGAATTTTATAGGTCAATAATTTAAGGAATTTTTGATTATTATGTAAGTATGAATATGAATGAATGTTGAAAAGGGTGTCAAATGCCAGACTATATTTCTTTGCAATTGATGGAATTTGGAATCAAGATTTTTGAATTTAGAGTATCGACTTGAAAGTGGAAATTAAAATATGGACCGCGGATTTGTAATCCACAATTAAAAATTACATCTTAATTTCCAATTCATCAATTTTGCGATAAAGTGATGATAACCCAATATTGAGAGCTTTTGCACATTTATTTTTATCATTTCCTTCACGACGAAGAATAGACATAATATGCTGTCGTTCAAAGTTGCGTACAGATTCCTTGAGATCATCTGGGTAATTGAGGGTTAATTCGGTGCAAGTGTGTGGCGGGAGTTCTGAAATTGTGATGTACTCGGTTTCACAGAGAAGGACAGCACGTTCCACAATATTTTCCAGTTCACGTACTTCACCTTTCCATTCGTAATTCATCAAAATTTTCATGGTTTCGTTATCAACACCGAGAACATTACGATTTAGTTCAATATTGTATTTATGGATGAAATGATCTACCAATGATGGAATATCTTCACGACGTTCTTTCAATGAGGGCAAAGTGATTTCAATGATATTTAAGCGATAATATAGATCTTCACGAAAATTTCCGTTTTCTATTTCTTTTAATAAGTTTCTATTTGTAGCCGAGAGAACTCTGGTATTGACTTTTATGCTGGTTGGGCTTCCGATTGGTTTGATTTCTTTACCTTCGATTGCACGAAGAAGTTTCACCTGAATGTGGAGAGGAATTTCGCCAACTTCATCGAGAAAAAGTGTTCCATCTGCAGCAGCTTTGAATACACCATCTTTATCCATTGTGGCACCTGTAAAAGAACCTTTTTTGATACCGAAAAGTTCGCTTTCAAAAAGATTTTCAGGGATTGCTCCACAATTGATTGGTACAAAAGGTTTGTCCTTGCGGGAACTTGCATTATGAATTGCACGAGCTACTACTTCTTTGCCTGTACCACTTTTTCCAGTAACTAAAACATTGGATGTAGAATTGGCCACTTTGTCGATCATTTTGAATACTTTTTTCATAGATTGACTAGAGCCGATGATTTTATTGTAGTTGTATTTGGAATGCACTTCCTGCCGTAGATAATGATTTTCGAGTAATAGATTTTGAAACTTTTTGATCTTTTTTATACGAATAGATAAGGTTTCTGGATCGATGGGTTTGACAAAGTAGTCAATAGCACCCTGTCGCAGTGCTTCAACTGCACTTTCTGTTGAGGCTGTATCAGCTATAATGATAGACAATGTTTTTGGGCTGATCTTGCAGATTCTTTCCAGCACATTGAGACCGGACCATTTTTTGAGGTTTACATTCAAAATCAGGATATCAAAGTTGTACTCATTCACCAGTTCCAGGGCCTTTTCCCCATCTGAAGCAGTTTTGCAGTGGAAACCAATGTCATGAAGTGTCTGTGTGATAAGTTCTCTTGTTTGAATATCGGGATCGGCAATCAATACGTTGCTGTTCATACTAATCCTCATTTTGTGTTTTCTCAAAAATTGTAAAAATCGACATTTTTAAAATCAATTAAATAGAAGGTAATGAAAAAAAAAGTTTCTAAAAATGAAAAAAAACGACGATGATGAGATATTATTAATTTTAAGAAACCTGATTAAATTAATGTCAAATTTCAGATTGTGAATTTATTGTGAAATATTCAAGTAAACAAATTTAAAAAATTGTAGCGTGAAAATTAAATGATTTAAGTCAATGCTATCCTTCTGAAGATTCCACTTATTGGAATACTAAAGCCTACTTCTTGATTCAAATCCTTCTAGTAGCCATCTTTGTAAGGTTTTCTCGAATTAGAATACAAATCTCCGGAAGATTGAGATAGAAAGTATTGCTAAATGGAAAATTATTTGCTACTCCTAAAACAAAAATCTTCCAAAGGAGGATTGTCGAAATCTGGTTAAAATGTTTAATTAATTTTTCTAATTCTTCTCTCTATTGTTTTCCATTGACTTTATACATATATAAAAGTAACTTTGGAGACCTTTATTATGAGTAAATTGGATACAAATATAGAAAAAATTCGCGACGAGATAATAGCGGAAAATAAAATACCTGAACACATTGCCATCATTATGGACGGTAATGGACGTTGGGCTAAAAAGCGTAAAAAACCACGTATTTTTGGTCACAATGAAGGTGTTATTTCTGTTCGTGAAATTGTTGAGGAATGCGGAAAGTTGGGAGTGAAATATTTGACACTCTACACATTCTCTGTGGAGAATTGGGGACGACCAAAACAGGAAGTCACCGGCCTAATGCAATTACTCTTGCGAACAATAAAAAAAGAAGTTAATGAATTAAATAAAAATAATGTGAAATTATCGATAATTGGACGATTGGATGATCTTCCGGATAAGCCAAAACAAAGTTTACTGGATGGCGTAGCGAAAACTGCCAATAATACAGGACTCAATCTTGTATTGGCTCTCAGCTACGGAAGTCGTCAGGAGATTCTTGATGGAATGAAAAAAATCTACAAAGATTTTACAGAAAAAGGCCTGTCAATTGATGATATAACAGATGAAGATTTTAGTAAAAGTTTATACACCGGTTCGATCCCTGATCCAGACCTGTTGATACGAACCAGTGGGGAAATGAGGCTCAGTAATTTTTTACTGTGGCAATTAGCTTACACAGAATTTTATATTACCGATGTTTTGTGGCCTGATTTCAGAAGCCGGGAACTTTTTGATGCCATACTGGATTATAATAAACGAGAAAGACGCTTCGGCAAGACGAGTGAACAGATAACGAAAGACAAAGGGTAAAACGAGAATGCATTTTGATTTGAGAAGTTTTTTAAAAATATTCCTGGGAATTATTTTATTTACCAGTTTGGTAATGGCACAGGCACCCCAAAAGATAAAATTATTAGGCGTAAGTGTTGAAGGCAATAATAGTGTATCGGAGTCCAGTATCAAAGTCCAATCAGGCTTGATCACTGGAAGAATGATCGATTATGCTGATATTTCTGATGCTGTCAGAGACCTTTGGGGATTACGGATTTTTTCTGATGTCCAGGTAAAAATGGACAAAGCAACTGATGCAGGAATATTTCTTGTAATTATGGTGGATGAATATGCTCGTTGTGGCAAAGTTGAGATCAGTGGCAATAAAAAAATCTCCGATAACAAAATCAAAGAAGAAGTATACGTAATGCCGGGTAAAGTCCTTTCACCTTTTATGCTGGGTGAAATTCGCAGAAAGATCAAAGAACTTTACAAAGAAGATGGCTACATGATGGCAGAAATTGAAACTATCCTCAGTGATACAGACAAAGACCACATCAAAGATTTGGAAATTAAAGTCAAAGAAAATAAAAAAGTTCGTATCGATGAAATTGCTTTTGAAGGAAATGAAGCCTTTACTGATCGTAAACTTCGTAGTGCTTTCAAAAAAACCAGGGAAAGATTTTTACTGCTATTCCGTCTTGGAAAATTTAACAAAGCTGAATTTGAAGAAGATAAAAAATTACTACGTGCTTTTTATAGAAGCCATGGATACCGAGATTTTGAAATTGTAAAAGACACTGTTGCTTATTCCGAAGATAAAAAGAAAATGTATATGAACCTCATTGTTGATGAAGGAAAACTCTATAAATACCGCAATATTTCATTTTCCGGCAATACACTTTATGAAGATGATATTCTTTATGCTGCTTTAGGTGTTAATGAAGGTGATGTTTATAATCAGGAAGAATTTGAAAAAGGAATGTACGAACGAATCCAGGCTCTTTATATGGATCGTGGTTATTTATACTTCAACATCAACCCAATGGAAGTTCCTGTTGGTGAAGCCGAGGTAGATATTGAATTACAAATTACTGAAAATTATGAAGTAACCATCCATCAAGTAAATTTCATTGGAAATGATAAAACCTATGACAAGGTATTACGTCGTGAATTAAAAATTTACCCAGGTGAAAAATTCAGCAGAGCAAAATTGATGCGCTCCCAACGTGAACTATTTATGCTCAACTACTTTGCTGATGTAGTCCCTGATGTAGTCCCAAACAATGACAAAGAAATCGATCTGGAATTCAAAGTTGAAGAAAGATCAGCTGATAGAGCAAACTTATCAATTTCCTATAGTGAACTCTATGGTTTCATCGGCGGTGGTGGCGTGGAATTCAACAATCTTATGGGAACCGGGCAACAGTTGAAACTCAGTTATCAGCAGGGAGTAAATTACTCTTTTGGTAGGACTGGAACTGCTGCTTATAAATCAATGTCTATTGGCTATACAGAACCTTGGTTGTTTGATACACCAAATTTAGTCGGTGGTAGCATTTATTATAGTGAACGTGGAAGCCGTTACAGTACTTATGGATATCAACCATATGATAGAAATTCCTATGGAGCATCAATTCGTTTTGGTAGAAGATTTCAATGGCCAGACAACTACTTCCAGGGAATTTGGAGTGTAGGATACTCTCACAGTGAGATCACCAATATTGATCCAAGTATGACATCTTCAACAGTTAGTGAAGGTTATTCCTATGATGGTGTTAGTATTACTCAGACTATCTCAAGAAATAGTTTGGACAGACCACAGTTTCCAACAATGGGATCAAGTATGAGTATGACTTCGACCTTCTCAGGTGGACCTTTGGGTGGAAGAGAAGATTTTCACAAACATGTTTTCAAAATGGACAACTATACACCAATTTGGTGGAAATTTGTTTTCAAAAATTCTGTGGAACTTGGTGTTCTAAGTAAATTAAACGAAGATTCTTATATACCATATTATCACCAATTTTATCTTGGT
>Ga0070729_10001962_pt1 | contig 28473 bp, 22 predicted proteins | sample tdDd472_FD_66725 | JGI IMG/M metagenome (GOLD analysis project Ga0070729, IMG submission 66725) | Marine sediment microbial communities from the Atlantic coast under amendment with organic carbon and nitrate - tdDd47.2 | ecosystem: Environmental > Aquatic > Marine > Coastal > Sediment | place...
GGAACTTGAAGCTGTACGGCAGCGACGCCAGCGCGAACACGCCCACGGCGGCGCGGCTGACGCCGGACTCGACGAGCCACAGCGAGAGCGTGGCGAACACGAGCTTCAGCGGCAGACCGCACGAGAATCCGAGCGCGCCGAGCAGCAGCATGCGGGGGTCGGCATAGACCGCCCAGGCGGCGAGGCGCGAGGATCGTGAAGGTGACGAGGTGGGTGGCATGCGGTACGTGTGGTCCCGAACGGGGCTGCTGCCCACGAGAGGATCATGCTCGAGTCACGTCTGTCCAGCCATCTCGCCGCCGTGCCCGTCACCGTGTTCGTCACGGTGCTCGTCATGGGGGTCGCGCTCGCCGCCTGCTCGGGGTCCGAGACCGTCGACGACGCGGCGGTCGAAGAGGTCGAGGCGACCGTCGATGCGGCGCCCCCCGAGCCGCTGGTCTGCCCGCCGATGGCGCCCGCGCCGGACCTCCTGCCCGGGGTGACCGCCGAGCACGAAACCCTCGCGTACTGGCTCGAGCGGATGGGCGAGGTGCACGACCTCGACGAGGTCCTGCTCACCCCCGGTGGCATCGCCGACCACAACGCGGCGCTGCTCGCGCAGGGTCACGGCCAGACCGATCTGCTGGCCCCCATCGAGCTCGCCGCGCTGGAGATCGAGATCCGTGAGCGCATCGACTGGGTCGTCGAGCGCGTTGACGACGGGCGGTACGTCGACGCGGCCGGCGACGCGCTCGCGGCGGATGTGGTCGCGACGATGCGTCGCATCGAGCCGCTGCAGCCGACGCCACGCTACCACCGCGTGACCGGCGACGTGCCGGTGCGCTGCGTGCCGTGGCGGGGCAGCTTCTACACGCCGAGTCTCGACCTGCGCTTCGATCGCAACAACTGCAGCACGCTGCGCGAGGGCGAGGTCGTCCAGGTCGTGCAGCGGTGGGGCGACGGCTGGCTCGTTCGGTCGCGGTACACGATGGGCTGGGTCGAAGGGACGCCTGCGTTCTCGCCGGCGCTCGACCGCGAAGAGGCCGTGGCGCTGCTGACGGATCCGTTCGGCACCGATACGCCGACCGGGCTGACCCGCCGCGCGGTGCTCGAGCGGGCGTTCGCCCATGTCGGGCAGCCGTACGGCTGGGGCGGCCAGGACGGTGGCCTCGACTGCAGCCGCTTCGTGATGGACCTCTTTGCCGAGTTCGGCCTGCAGCTGCCCCGGTTCAGCGGGCACCAGGCCGCGGCGGGGACGTTCTCGATCGACCTGTCCGAGGTCGAGAGCGAGACGGAGCGCATGCTGCTCGTCGACGCCGCCGCGCGCCGGGGCATCGTGCTGCTGCACTTCCCCGGGCACGTGATGCTCTACCTCGGGCGCGACGAGGACGGGCGCCCGATGGCGCTGCACTCGTTCGCCGAGTACGTCGCGCCGTGCAGCCCCGAGGATCAGGCGGAGTCCGGCCGCACCGAGACGCTCTTCACCGTGGACCGGGTCCTGGTGTCGGACCTCGAGCTCGGTCGCGGCGCGTCGCGGACGGCGTTCGTCGAGCGGCTGACCCGGGCGACCGTCCTCGGGCACCCGGCCGAGGTCGGGCTGATGGGCGTCGCCGAGCACCGGCCCGGCGCACCGGTCGATCCGGCGAGCTGCCCCGAGGTCGAGTCCGTTGCGACGTACGTGTCGCCGCGGCGCCCGCACCCCGGACGCCCGATGCGAATCATCATGGTCGGTCACGAGGACCCGGGCCCCGTCGACTTCGCGGTGTACGACCCGGACGGCCAGCGGGTCGAGGTCGAGATGCAGGCGTTCGGTGGGCCGCCGTGGTCGCGGGTGGCGACGGTCGAGGCCCCCCGCGCGGGCACCTGGCAGGCCACGTTTGGTGATGGGGACCGGGTGCTCGGCTGTGGCACGTTCGATGTCGGGTCGGGGCCCCAGCCGATGGGCGCGTCCGCAGACGGCCCGGTGTGGGAGCTGCGCAACGCCTGGGGGCCGGACCTCGAGGCGCTGTACGCGACCTGGGTCGAGGCGCTCTTTGACTACCCGCTCGAAGACGACCGGACGTGGACGAACCTGCACTCGATCCTGCAGGACCCGCACCGCAACCTGCTCTACGACTACTACTCGCGGGGTGAAGAAGAGGACCTGCGGCTGCAACCGGACTGCGCCGACCTGCCGTACTTTCTGCGGGCGTACTTCGCGTGGAAGGTCGGCGCCCCGTTCGGCTTTCGGCAGTGCTCGCGCGGGCGCGCCGGGCGACCGCCGACGTGCGCAAACCTCGTGACGAACCTCTCGGAGCGCGACACCGCCGACCCGGTCGAGGCGTTCGAACGGTTTGCCAACCGCGGCGTGCGCAACTCGGTGCACTCGGCGAGCGGGCGGACGCACCCGGACGACAACGAGACGGACTGGTATCCGGTGCCGCTGGACCGGGCGTCGCTGACCCCGGGCACGATGTACGCCGACCCGTACGGGCACCTGCTCGTGCTGTCGCGCTGGGTGCCGCAGGGGGCGACGGACTACGGCGTGCTGATGGCGTCGGACGCCCAGCCGGACGGCACCGTCGGTCGGCGTCGGTTCTGGCGCGGGTCGTTCCTCTTCACCCCCGAGACAACGGACGTCGGTGCCGGGTTCAAGGCCTTTCGCCCGTTGGTGCTCGATGCCGAGACCGGCGAACTGCGGTCGATGACGAACGACGAGCTCGCCGACGACCCGCGGTACGTGCGGCACAGCTACGACCAGTACGAGGTCACGCAGGACGGGTTCTATGACGCGGTCGAGGCGCTCATCAACCCGCGCCCGCTGGACGCCTGGGCGATGCAGATCGCGCTGGTCGACGCGTTCGAGGAGTCGGTCGCGCGGCGCCTGAACTCGGTGAACAACGGCGAGGCGTTCATGGCCGGTCGCGGCTGGTCGCCGATCGACATGCCCACCGGGGCGGCGATCTTTCAGACGTCTGGCCCGTGGGAGGACTTCTCGACCCCGTCCCGCGACATGCGCCTGCTGATCTCGCTGGATACGGTGGTCGGGTTCCCCGAGGTGGTGCGCCGCGCGCCGGAGCGGTTCGGCGTGCGCGCCGGCGAGGCGGACGCCGCCGCGGACGACATCGCCACGCGGCTGCGTGCGGAGCTCGAGGCCCGCGAGTTCACGTACACCCGGTCCGACGGCACGCCGTGGACCCTGTCGCTGGCGGATCTGACGGACCGCGCGGTCGCGATGGAGATGGCGTACAACCCCAACGACTGCGTCGAGCACCGGTGGGGCGCCCCCGAAGGCAGCGAAGAGCGCGGGCCGTGCGACCGCCACGCACCGACCGCGCAGGTGAACCGCATGCGCGAATACCGCCCCTGGTTCGAAAACCGCCGCCGCCCGTCGCGGTGAACGCGGCGCGGCGTCGGTAGTTCGCCGCCCGCTACAACGTGGCGGTGGCCTGCACGGCGACGAAGAGGCCGAGGCTGAAGGCGCTGTAGTAGAACGAGTTCGCGGCGCCAGCGAAGTCGAGCGCCACGCGTTGGCCGAAGCACAATCCGGTGAAGAGCGCGCTGGCGCCGAGGCAGCCGAGGCTCATCCACTGGACGTCGCCGCCGCCGTACTCGCCCTGCACGACCGCCGCTACGAAGAGCCCGGCGACGACGAGCTCGGCGATGGCGATCGACCACCACATCAGCGGCAGCGGACCGCGCCCGAGCCACGTGTCCTTGAACTGATCGACGAACCAGCCCGGCGTCTCGCGCGCCACGAGCTTCGACAGCGACGCTTCGGCGAACACGACGACGAAGAGGGCGATCACGCCGAGGCGAAAGAGCAGGTACAGGTCCATGGTCGCGGTCGGGGCGGCAGGGCAGGGCGCAGCGCCGGGGCCACCTGCGAACAGGTCGTCCGCGCGCGCCGACGCCTTCGTCGTACGCCGCCCCCCGCGCCTCGGCAAGGCCGGGCGTGACGGTCGCCGGGGCCACGGGTACGCTGCCCGCGGCCCGCCCTGCCCAGGACCCCCGATGAGCGACGAGTGGATCGACCGCGCCGAGGCGCCGCGCGACAGTGAGCGCCTCGAAGTCGAGCGCCTGACCGCCTGGCTCGCCGATCACTTCGGCACTGCCGCGACCGACGTCGGCGTGCAGCAGTTTCGCAAGGGGCACTCCAACCTCACATACCTCGTCACCGTCGACGGCGCCGAGTACGTGCTGCGGCGCCCGCCGTACGGCCAGCACGCGGCGACCGCGCACGACATGGGGCGCGAGTACCGCATCCTGTCGGGGCTGCACGCCGCGTACGCGCCCGCCCCTCGCGCGCTCGCGTACTGCGAAGACGCCGACGTGCTCGGCGCGCCGTTCTTTCTGATGGAGCGCAAGCGCGGCGTCATCGTCCGCAAGCGCCTGCCCGAGGGCCTCGACGACACGCCGGCGCTGCGCGAGCAGCTCGTGTACACCGTCGTCGACGAGCTCGCGCGGGTGCACGCCGTCGACCTCGACGCGGCCGGACTCGCGGGCGTCGGCCGGCCCGAGGGCTACGTCGAACGCCAGATCAGCGGCTGGACCCGCCGGTACGAACGCGCGAAGACCCACGACATCGCCGACGTCGACACCGTCGCGCAGTGGTTGGCGGCGGAGGCCCCGAGCGAATCCGGCGTCGCGCTCATCCACAACGACTTCAAGCTCGACAACGTCGTGCTCGACCCGTCCGACCTGTCCCGGGTCGTCGGCGTCCTCGACTGGGAGATGGCCACCGTCGCCGACCCCCTCATGGACCTCGGCACGACCCTCGGATACCACGCCCAGCCCGACGACCCGCCGGCGCTGCTCGCGATGCCCATCGGGCTGACCCCTGCCGCGGGCACGCCGACCCGCGCCGAGGTGGTCGCCCGGTACGAGGCGGCGAGCGGACGCACCGTCGAACACCCCGTGTTCTACTACGTGTACGGGCTGTTCAAGATCGCGGTCGTGGCCCAGCAGATCTACGTGCGCTTTCACACCGGCAAGACCGACGACCCCCGTTTCGGCGCGATGATCATGGGCGTGCACATGCTCATGGCGCACGCCACGCAGGTTATCGATCGCGGCCGCCTCTGACCCTCACGCAGGACGACATCCCATGGCGAATCGACTCGACGGAAAGATCGCGATCATTACTGGCGGCAGCCGCGGCATCGGCGCCGAGATGGCCCACGCGTTTGCGCGCGAGGGCGCGAAGGTGGTGGTGGCGTCCCGCAAGCAGCCGGGCGTCGACGCGGTCGCGGCCTCGATCAACGAAGAGGTCCCCGGGGCGGCGATCGGCATCGCCTGCCACATGGGCGACCCGGCGCAGATCGACGCCCTCGTCGCGGCGACGACGGAGCACTTCGGTGCGCCGAACGTCCTGGTGAACAACGCAGCGACGAACCCGTACTTCGGGCCGATGATCGGCACGGACCCCGGGGCGTGGGCCAAGACCTTCCAGGTGAACCTCGAAGGCCCGTTCGCGCTGATCCAGCAGGTCGCGCAGGGCTGGCTCGCCGCCGAGACCCCCGGCGCGATCGTCAACGTCGCCAGCGTGGCGGGCCTGATGGCGGCGCCGTTCCAGGGCGCGTACGGCGCGACCAAGGCGGCTCTCGTCTCGATGACGCAGACCCTCGCCCTCGAGCTCGGCGGCGGCGGAATCCGGGTGAACGCGATCGCCCCGGGGCTGGTCGACACGAAGCTCGCGGCGGCGATGACGTCGAACCCGGCGATCGCCGAGCTGTACACGAACCGCGCGGCGCTGAAGCGCTACGGGCAGCCCCACGAGATCGCGGGCCCGGCGGTGTTTCTCGCCAGCGACGAGTCCAGCTACATGACGGGCCAGGTGCTCGTGGTCGACGGCGGTTACGTGATGGCCTGACCGGGTCGCCATCGCCGCGCTCGGACGGCGGCTGCACGTCCCCCGCGCCTCGACGCACCGTGCCGCACGGCACCGCGCATCGAGGCGCGTCGGGATTTTTGACGGGCCGGGTGCGCACACTATCCTACACCTCGTACATACACCCACTTGCAGCGAGGTGCCCGATGCAGACCGACCTGTCGCAGAACACCGAGACCACGGTCATCACCGACCTGGGTCGCAACGTCGTCTCGGACCGCCGCTATCGTCGCAGCGACGAGGTCCCGCGGGCGCTCGCGTTTCAGTGCGCGCACATCCGCGACGGGCTGAACCTCGACGCGATGGTCGTGAGCGACGCGTGCGGTGACCGCTGGGTGGGCGCCGGTGACCCGCGCCTGTGCCGCATCGTCTCGCGCAGCGCTGACGTGCTCGCGGCCGGGCCGTCGAGCGGGTTCGACATGCGCGTGAAGGCGCTGCGGTCGATCCGCGGCGACCTGCGCCCGGGCGACATCACGACCTTTCAGCTGACGGTGCCGGGCACGTCGCGCAACCTCTACGTCACCGGCGTCGGCGGCAGCCGCCTGCGGGACGACGGCGTCGTGAACGCGGCGGGCGGCGTGCGGCGCATCATGGGCTGGCAGAGCGCTGCGGCGGGCGCCGTGCCGACGGCGGCGCACGAGAACCCGCAGGCCGTGCTCGAGCGCCTGACCCGCGCGACCTTCGAGGCGCTGCGGGTCAGCGGTGAGCTCACCGGCGAGGCGCCGCGCCGCGTGTTCGGGCGCACCGACGACAGCGTGTACGCGCCGACCCTCGGCCACGTGCTCTCGCCGGCGCTGAACACGATCGAGAACAGCGGGCTCGAGTACGACAACCTGTCGCGGGCGTGGACGTGGCGGTCCCGCGAGCGCTCCCGTCGCGACGGTACCTACGTCCGCACGTTCAAGCTGAACCTGCGCGAGGTCCGCACGGGCATCCGCGTCGGGCGCCTCGACGTCGACTTCTATCACCGGCACGACCGGTTCGAGATCCCGTACTGCCCGGTGCTGACGCTGCGGTGGACCTGAGCGACGGCCGAGCTGCGTTGCGCGCGATCGCCGACGGGGGGCCGCCCCCGGGGTGGTCGCGCGCGGCGGTTCGTGCGGCGATCGACACGCACCCGGTGACCCGCCGGCGCGACGCCACCCCGGACGCCGCCCTCGGCACGTGGGACACGCCATGGCACGAGGCGGATGCGCTGGCCGCGGCGCTCGCCACTGCGCAGCCGGCGGTCGCGTCGTGGGGCGATCCGTGCTGTGGGGTGGGGCGCCTGCTCGTCGCGGCATGGGACGTGTGGGGCGCGGCGGAGCCGGAGCGCCGGCTGCAGACGCTGTGCGCCGGCGACATCGACGCCGACGCGGCGGCGGTCGCCCGCGACGCGCTGGCCTGCGCCGTCGTCGCGTCGCTGACCCGGGCCGGGGCAGACGCGGCGCGCATCGCGCGCGCGGCGCTCGCTCGGCTCGACGAGGCGGTCGTCGCGCGCGAGGCCGTCGACACGCTTGCCGCGATGCCTCGAGCGGCGGCGGTGGTCACCAACCCGCCGTTCGTTAGCACGCGACGGCTGCACCGGACCCGCGGCGCGGCGCACGTGCATGCCCTGCGGGCGGAACATCCGGAGTGCCGCGGCGCCTTCGACCTCGGCGTGCCGATCGTCGCGCGGGCCCTCGACGCGACCGAGGGCGGCTGGCTCGGACTCGTCGCGCCCGCCGCGTGGCAGACCGTCGACTATGCGGCGCCTCTGCGGGCGCGCCTCGATGGCCGGCCGTGGGTGGCGGTGACGACGGACCGGCGGCCCTTCGGCGCGGCGGTCGACGTGGTCGTCGTCGCGTCGGGCCCCGCCGGTGGCACACCGTTCGCCTGGACACCGGACGTGGCAATGCCCGGGTGTGTGCCGATGGGTGATCTGGCCGACGTCTGGGCGGGGACACCCGGGTTCGAGGCCCGGATCACCGCCGACGCGCTCGTCGAGGGCACCGCGCAGGGCGACATCGACGGTTGGCCGTTCGTGACCTCGGCGCGGGTCGGCGGGTGGGCGCTGCGCGATCGCGCCGTGCGCTTCATGGGCACGACCTGGCGGCACCCGGTGCTGCCCCGCGCGGCGGTGGCGTCCGAGGCCCGGCGGCTGCGGTACGACCGGGCGGCGTGGCTCGTGCCCGGCGTGGCGTCGGCCCTGCGCGCCGCGTGGTGCCCGCGCCCGACCGCGCTCGGCGTCGGGGTGCTCGCTGTCGCTCCTCACGACGAGCTGCACGCGCTGGTCGGTGCGACGCTGAACGCGCCGGGCACGACGGCTGTGTACCGGCGGATGCACCCGGGCGCCGCGCTCAGCAACGGTTACGTTCGCCTTTCGGTCGGCCTGCTGTCGAGCGTGCCCGTGCCGGACCCGACGCGCGCGGACGTGCAGGCGGCGCTGCCGACGTTGCGCGAGCAGGTACAGCGCGCCACCGCCGGCGACGAAGCGGCCGCGACCGAGGCGACTGCGCTCATCGAACGCCTGCGTGCTGGCTGACTCAGCGGTTCTTCAGCAGGTCGTGCACGCGCCGCTCGACCCCCGCCGGCGCGGCGCCGCGATCGTCGGCGACCAGCCGCCCGTCCGGCGTGAGCTTCGCCGGCTGCGGGCCCGAGAGCAGGCCGTCATAGACCTGCAGGATGCGCCCGTTCGCGAGGTCGCGATCGAAGAGGCGCAGCGCATACTGCCGGGCCCGGGCGCCCATGGCCTCGCGGTCCGTCGGGCTGTCGTGCAGCGCTTTGAGCGCAGCAACGAAGGCCGCGGCGTCGCCGGCGGGCACGCGCACACCGGACCGGCCCGGCTCGACGCGCGAGGGCAGGGCACCGGCGTCGGCGACCACGGCAGGCACGCGCAGGGCGGCGGCCTCCATCACCGGCAGGGCGCCGACGGCGTCCGACTCCGGCTGCAGCAGCACGTCGGCGGCGTGCATGGCGGTGACGCGGTCCACGGCGTCGGGGGCGACGGTCACCCGGTCCCGCAGGTTTGCGGGCACGTCGACCTTCAGCCCGCCCTCGGCGACGACGACGAAGTGGGCGCCGGGCAGGCGCGCCGCGGCGGCCTGGACGACCGACTCCCACCGTGCGACGAGGTCGCCGACCGGCGGCCGCACCACGGTGGCCACGACGAAACGCGCCGATGCCACGCCGACCCGCTTGCGCGCGGCCTCGACCCACGGCGTCGGGTCACCCTCGACGAGCAGCTGCGTCACCGCAGCGCCCATGCCGTTGTCGAGCACGGTCCAGTCCTTCGTCGAGATGCCGAGCGCCTCGGCGGCGTCGGCGACCGGGCGGCCGAGGGCGAACGTGGCGTCCGCTGCATCCACGAGACGCCCGAGCCACGCCGACCGCGCGGCGCCGAGGGCGCCCGTCCACAGACGTCGAGCGGCCCCGGGCAGCCGGCGGCCGGCGGGGGCTTCGCCAGCGATGCGCTCGAGGCTGGCGACCCGCAGCGGCACGCCGGCGACGCCGGCCGCCTCGAAGGCGACGCGGGCGGCGTGCAGGCTCGTCGCGTGCACGAGATCGGGGCGCCGCTCCGCGAACGCGGCGACGAGCAGCGGCACCGACGCCGCGCGCCCCACCACGCCCGAGGCCATCGGGATCTCGCGCACGATCGCGCCCGCTGCGTCCAGCCGCCGCCGGTCCCCCGCGGGCATCGCCACTTCGACCGGCAGGCCCTCACCGGTCAGCACCGAGACGAGCTCGGGCAGCTCGGCGTTGGCGCGCCAGGCGTCGTCGGACACGAAACAGATGCGGGGCAGGGCCATGACGGGCGGGGGTGCGGGGCGCGCCTCTTGTAGGGGGGCCGCCCGGGAGCGACAAGATCAACCGACCCACTGCGCCACGAATCGTGCCGCGTCGCCGCGCATCCCACTGGCGTCGCTCGCCAGAGCGCCGCATACAGGCACAGCCCCCGCACCCCGACCGACTCGCATGGTTCGCCCTCTCTTCGTCGCCTCGATCCTCGCCAGCGCCAGCCTGCTCGCCGGCTGCCCGTCGTCTGCCGACGCACCTGCACCCTCCGAGTCGTCGGCCACCCCGAGCGAAGGCGCCGCATCTGGAGACACCGTGGCCGAGGCCGCGGCGGACGAGCCGACCAGCCAGCCCACGGGTGAGCCCACCAGCCAGCCGACCGGGGATCCGCCCCAGCCTGCCGACACAAACGCCGACACGCCCGGCGCCGCGTCCCTCGTGCCCCCGCCGGAGTGGATCCTCGCCCGGGTGACCGAGGCGGAGTCCCGGCTTCGCGCGAGCGAGCCCGGTCAGCTGCTGCTTCGGTCCATCGAGACCCACGGCGGCCTCGGTTCGTGGTTCGAGCAGGGCCCGCTGCACTTCCGCTTCGACTACCAGCCCCTCGGCGACGGCGCGCGCCGCGACACGCGGCAGATCATCGACACGTGGTCGGCCCGCGCGTGGCACCAGCTGTCCGCGGACGAGTCGGCGACCTTCGGGTGGACGGGGGACCAGGCGTGGTCGACGTTCGACCCCGAGGGCGCCTCGGTACGGCCCCGGTTCTGGGCCCTGACCCCGTACTACTTCGTCGCGATGCCCTTCGTGGCCGCGGACCCGGGCGTCGTGCTCTCGCTCGACGGCGAGGGCGAGGTCGATGGCGTGCCGGCGGACCTCGTGCGCGTCGGCTACGAGGCGGGCGTCGGCGACGCGCCCGACGACTACTACGTGCTCTATCTCGCGAAGGACAACGGGCGGCTGCTTGGCCTGCGGTACATCGTCTCGTACCCCGGGTTCTTCGAGGAGGGGCAGCACTCGCCCGAGAAGTTCATGCGCTTCGACGACGCGACCCGCGTGAACGGCATGCTGCTGCCCGGATCGCTGCCGACCTTCCGCTACGACATGGCGACGGGCGAGGTCGGCGACCAGGTGACCGGCATCACCGTGAGCGAGATCCGCTTCGCCCCCGATACCCCGGTCGACCGGTTCGAGATGCCCGAGGGCGCCACGGTGATCGACGGCCTCTGAGCGCGACGAATCCACCGCGGCGCGCACCGGCGCACTGCCACGAAGCGAGAACCGCCCCGGTCGCAGCAGCGTCCGGGGCGGTTCGCGTTCGGGGCGTCGCAGGGCAGCGGCGCCGCGCGGCTCAGAGGCCGGCTTCGGTCTTGAGCAGCTCGGCCTTGTCCGTGGCCTCCCACGGGAACTCCGGACGACCGAAGTGGCCGTACGCAGCCGTCGGGCGGTAGATCGGGCGCTCGAGGTCGAGGCCGTGGATGATGCCCCAGGGCGTCAGGTTGAAGTGCGCACTCACGAGCTGCTCGATGCGCGACTCCTCGATGGCGCCGGTGCCGAACGTGTTCACCATGACGCTGACCGGCTCGGCGACGCCGATCGCGTAGGCCAGCTGGACCTCGCAGCGGCGGGCGAGCCCGGCGGCGACGACGTTCTTGGCGATGTAGCGGGTCATGTACGCGGCCGAGCGGTCGACCTTCGACGGGTCCTTGCCCGAGAACGCGCCGCCACCGTGCCGACCCATGCCGCCGTACGTGTCGACGATGATCTTGCGGCCGGTGAGGCCCGCGTCGCCCATCGGCCCACCGATGACGAACTTGCCCGTCGGGTTCACGTACACCTTCATCCCCTCGAGCCGCAGGTTCTCGGGGATGACCTTGTAGATGAGCTCGTGGCGGATGGCCTCTTCGATGGCGCTGTGCTCGATGTCCGGGTCGTGCTGCGTCGAGAGCACGACGGCCTCGATGCCGACCGGGTTGCCGTTCTCGTACCGCACGGTGCACTGCGACTTGCTGTCCGGGCGCAGCCACGGCAGCGTCCCGTCCTTGCGCAGCTTCGCCAGCTCCTGGACGAGCTTGTGCGAGTACATGATGGCCATCGGCATCAGTTCGGGCGTGTCGTCGTTCGCGAAGCCGAACATCATGCCCTGGTCGCCGGCGCCCTGCTCCTCGGGGGCCGAGCGGTCGACGCCCTGGTTGATGTCGGGCGACTGCTCTTCGATCGCGACGAGGACACCACAGGTCGAGCCGTCGAAGCCCTTCTCGGAGCTGTCGAACCCGATCTCGTTCACCACGTGGCGCACGATGCTCGGGTAGTCGATCGAACCGTTGACCGTGATCTCACCCGCGAGCGTGACGAACCCCGTCTTGAGGACGCTCTCACAGGCGACGCGCGCCTTGTGATCGAGAGCCAGCGCGGCGTCGAGGACGGCGTCGCTGATCTGGTCGGCCATCTTGTCGGGGTGCCCCTCGGACACCGACTCGGAGGTGAAGACAAAGTCGCGATTGAACATGGCGGGCCATCGGTCTGGGCGGTCGAGACCGCTGTTGATTCCGAGCGCACGAGAGCGCGCGTGCGGGCCGTGCTAATCGCGGGGTCGACGCACTGTCAAGCGCAGGTGAACTCGTCTCGCGCGGGTCACGAGACCGCCCGGATTGGGGCTTGCACGACGCGATCGGACGTGGCACAGACGCCGCCCCGACGGATCGTTGGGCCCGGACGTGCGCCTTGACAGTGCAAGTGCCGGGTCGATACAAACGGCGGGCCTTTGAGCACGCGATTCCTGACGGCGTGACCGACGACGGTCCCAGGCTCGGTCCCGACCGAGACGCGCCCGCTCGCACCTTCGAGGTAGCATGTCCAACCCCACGAACCACGAAATCGACGCCGCCCCCCGCACGGTGGGCCAGCGCCTTCGTGAGGCGCGCGAAGCCCTCGGGCTCACGCTGCGCGACGTGGCCGCAACGACTCGCATCCAGGCGTCGTCCCTCGAGTACCTCGAGGCCGACCGCTTCGACGAGTTCCCCGCCGAGGTGTACTGCCGCGGCTTCCTCAAGAACTACGCGCGAGAGCTCCGCCTCGACGCCGACGCGCTCCTCGCGCAGTGGTCCGAGCAGATCGGCCGCGGCGACGACGCCCCGGTGGTCGTGGTCGAGACCGTCGACGCCGAAGAGCGCACCGACGCCTCGCGCTTCGCCGACCGCAGCCGCGCCGGCCGCCTCGCGTACGCCGCGGGCCTGGCGATGCTCGTCCTCGGCCTCGCCCTGTCGGTCCTGATCTTCGGCGGTGGCGACTCGAGCAGCGCTTCGGCGGTGCACTACGACGCCGGCGACGCGACCGACGCGTGGCGCCCCGCCCCCGAGGGGCAGGACGACTGGCGCACGTACCGCGAGAACTGATCCCCCACGAGGGGTGACGAACGCTGCGGAGGCTGTCACCCTGTGACCGCCTCCGCGCCGCTTTTTGCACCCGTCGTCGAGGCGGGACCCGAGCCCGATTCCGAATCACGCGTTTTCGCCCGACCCGGCGCGCCTCATGCCGCACTCGCTGCTCGTCGACAGCATCCAGAAGTTGCTGCGCCGGAACGCCGAGCGCAACCTGAGGCGCATCCTCGAGCGCACGCACGACGCCGATATCGCGCTCGTGTTGCGCTCGCTCTCGCTGCGTGATGTCGAGCGCACCTTCCGGCTGCTGCCCGATCTGCAGCGCCAGGCCGAGGTGCTCGCCGAGTCCGATCCGGAGATCCGCGAGCACGTCGCCAGCATGTTCGACGACGACGAGCTGATCGACCTGCTGCGCGAGATGAGCGGCGACGACGCCGCCGACCTGCTCGAGCTCGTCCCCGAAGAGCGCGCCGACCAGCTGCTCTCGGTGTGGAAGGGCGACGAAGCCCGCGAGGTCGACACCCTGCTCGGGTACGACCCCGAGACCGCCGGCGGCATCATGTCGCCCGACGTCTTCGCCCTGCCCGAGAACACGACGGCCCAGGAGGCCATCGAGACGCTGCAGGCGAACCACGAAGACCTCGAGATGGCGTTCTATCTCTACGTCGTGAACGAGCACGGGCACCTCGTCGGCGTCTGCAGCCTGCGCCAGCTCGTCGTGAGTCTGCCGAACGAGCGCCTCACCGACTTCATGACCCCGGACGTCATCTCGGTCGATGTCAGCACCGACCAGGAAGAGGTCGCCCGCCTCGTCGCCCGGTACAACTTCCTCGCCATCCCCGTCGTCGACGGGACGAACCGCCTCGTCGGGCTCGTGACCGTCGACGACATCATCGACGTCATCCGCGAAGAGGCGACCGAGGACATGCTCAACATGGCCGGCGCCGGTGGCGTCGACCTGGCCGACCAGGGCAACCCGCTCAAGTCGGCGCGGCAGCGCATGCCCTGGCTGCTGGCCAGCTTCTTCGGCGGCATCGGCTCGATGTTCATCATCGGCGCCTTCGAGGACGCGCTGCTCGAGGTCGCCGCGCTCGCCGCCTTCATCCCGGTCACCATCGGCATGGGCGGCAACGTCGGCACCCAGGCGGCGACGATCGTCACGCGCGGGATCGCCCTCGGTCGCATCGACTTCTCGCGGTTCACGTGGGTCGTCACCCGCGAGGTGATGACCGGCGTCGTGCTGGGCATCGTGTACGGCATCCTGCTCGCCATCGTCGCCGCGGTCGTGTGGGGCGGCGGCGACACCTGGACCGCGGGCCAGCTCGCTGGGACGGTGAGCCTCTCGGTCGCCGCGTGCATGGCGCTCGCCGCGACGGTCGGCGGCTCGGTGCCGCTGATCTTCGAGCGCATGGGCGTCGACCCCGCGGTCGCGACGGGCCCCCTCGTGACGACCAGCGTCGATATCGTCGGCGTGTGGGTCTACTTCGTCATCGGCGGCGCCCTGCTCGGCGTCTGACGATGCCCGCCGACCGCATCGAGACGGACGCGATCGTCCTGCGCCGAGTCGACTACGCCGAACGCGACGTGATCGTGCACCTGCTGACCCGCGAGGCCGGTCACGCCTCGGTGTTCGCGAAGGGCGCCCGCGGCTCGAAGCGCCGGTTTCGCGGCGGGCTCGCCACGTTCTCGATCCTGCACGCGGATCTCGTGCCGCGCCCCGACAAGCTCGGGCGGCTGTACGGCAGCGACGTGCGCAGCGTGCCCGAGGGCATCGGGTCGGACCTGCACCGCATGGCCGCCGGCGCGTTCGCCCTCGACGTGACCGACCTCGCCCTCGAACCGGGGCAGGGCGCGGAGCTCTACGACCGCCTCGCCGGGTTCGTCCGCTGGCTCGGCGCCGAGTCCGGCGGGCCGTGGCGGATCGCCGCCGGGCTGCTGCGGTACGAGCTCGTCGTGCTCTCGCACCTCGGCGTGTTGCCCGACCTCACGCGCACCGCGCGCCGCGGGCGGGACGTCGCGCTCGTCGACGAGCCGCTCTACGTCCCGATGGTCGGCATCATCGACCCCGCCGAACGACACCCCGGCGAGGTCACATGGCCGCTGACCCGTGGCGCCGCGGCGTGGCTCGCGACGTTGATCGCCGGTCGGTTCCCGTCCGAAGACGACCCCGAGGCCCGTCGCCTGCTGCGCCGCGCGTTCGACGCGACGTGGCACCACGTGCTCGAGCGAGACCCGAAGTCCCGGGCCTTTCTCGCCACCGCCTTTGCGTGAGGTCGCGACCCGTGGGAGCGACGCCCGTGGCGACGTGAGGTGTCAGCGTCCGCGCAGAAAGCGGACGAGCGGCGTGAGGCGCAGCTTGCGCAGCAGCGGTCGCCCGCCGGCGACGTGCCACGCGAACGACCAGAACCCGAAGGTCACCGCGGACAGCCCGCACAGGGTGGTCCACACGGGGATCCGGTCGTGCCACACCCACCACGGTTCGTGCGCCAGCCACAGCGGCGTCGCCAGCGTGAGGGCGGCGGCGAGCAGCCCCATCAGCAGGCGCGTCGTCTGCAGGTTCAGCTCGCGACCGAGGTGCTGCAGCGGCTCGTTGCGCACCTTCAGCTCGAGGTGCCCGGACTCGAGGTCCATGAGCACCTGGCCGACCTGATCGGGCACTTCGCGCAGCGCGGTCCGCAGCTGGCCGAGGCTCGTGATCGCGCCGCGAAGCAGCTGGTCGGGGGCGTAGTGGTCGCGCACCAGCCGCTGGCTGTACGGCTGCACGTGCTCGGCGAGGTCGAGGTCCGGCGCGAGCTGCCGGATCACCCCCTCGAGGGTCACCGCTGCCTTGCTGAGGATCGCGTAGTCGCTGGCGATGCGGATCTGGTGCCGCTGCGCCGCGTCGATGCACTCCTCGACGAAGCCGGTCAGGTCGATCTCGCGCAGGTTGCGCTTGAGGTACCGCGCCCGGATCGACTCCACCTCGTCCGTGAACGCGCGCAGCGACACGTGGCCCCGGGGCTGGCCCATGCGCAGCAGCACCCGGGCGAGCCCGTCCGCGTCGCCGCTGAGGGACGCGATGATCAGGGTGACGAGGTCTTCGCGCTGCCGCGGCGAGAGCCAGCCGCAGAGGCCGAAATCGATGAACGCGACCTCACCGTCCGGCGTGACGAAGAGGTTGCCCGGGTGCGGATCCCCATGAAAGAAGCCGAACCGGAAGATCTGCAGGTACAGCGCTTCGATGAGCTGCAGCGCCGTCCGCTCGGCGGCGGGGTCGTCCGGGGCGAGGGCCGAGACCTTCGTGCCGATGACCCGCTCCATCGTCATGATCGTGCGGGTCGTGTGGCTGCGCACGAGGGCAGGCACGTGCACCCCGGGCACGTCGGCGAAGTTCGCCGCGAACCGCTCGAGGTTCGCCGCCTCGCCGAGGAAGTCGAGCTCCGCCGACAGCGCCTCGTCGAGGGCGCGCACGATGTCGCCGGGGGCGTAGAGGTCCATCTCGTGGACCGTCGCCTCGAGCAGCCGCGCGAAGACGTGCAGCAGGTCGAGGTCGCTGCGCATCGTGTCGCCGATGCCCGGGCGCTGCACCTTGACCACGACCTCGCGCCCGTCGTGCAGGCGGGCCACGTGGGTCTGCGCCATCGACGCCGAAGCGAGCGGCTCGGGCTCGACGTGGGCGAACGCGGTGTCGATCGACCGGCCGAGGCCCTCTTCGATGGCCGAGCGGACGGCCTCGAACTCGATGGCTGGCGCGGCGTCCTGCAGGCGCTGCAGCTCGGCGATGAACGGGGGCGGCAGCACATCGGGCCGCGTCGACAGGATCTGGCCGACCTTGACGAAGGTGGGGCCGAGCTCTTCGAGCATCTCGCGAAAGCGGCGCGCGGCGTCCGCCGGGTCGCGGCGCGGATCGACGCCGCCGCCCTCGGCGGCGCCCTCTTCGGTCTCGCGGGTGCGCAGGCCGACCCGCAGGGCGAACGCTGAGAAGCCGTGCCGTGCGAGCACGGACGTGATGCGCGCGAGGCGCTGCACGTCGTCGACGGCGGCCCGCACGAATCCGCGGGGGCGCTCGCCCGGCGGGGTCGCGTTCATCGCCATGGGGCACCTCGGCGCAGGGCGGCGAGCGCCGCTTCGAAGTCGTCGGGCAGGGGCGCCTCGAACCGCAGGGTGCGCCCGTCCGGGTGCTCGAACCCGAGGGTCGCCGCGTGCAGCGCCTGCCGCGCGATGCGCGACGAGCCCCCCGCCGCGCGTCCGCCGTACAGCGCATCACCGAGCAGCGGGTGCCCGGCTTCGCTGAGGTGCACGCGGATCTGGTGGGTGCGGCCGGTCTCGAGGCGGCAGGCGACGAGCACCGCGCCGCGCTCGAAGCGCTCGAGGACGTGCACGAGGGTCACCGCGTGACGGGTGCCCCCGTGCCGACCGGTGAACCGCTTGCGGTCCGTCGGGTGCCGGGTGTGGCCGGTCTCGAACCGGGTGTCGTCGGCGAGCGCCGGCCCGGTCGTGTGCGCGCACAGGGCGCGGTACTCGCGCTCGACCGTGTGGGCCGCGAACTGGGCCTGCAGGTGCTGGTGTGCGCGGTCCGACCGGCTGCACACGATCAGGCCCGAGGTGTCCTTGTCGATGCGGTGCACGATGCCCGGGCGCATGGCGCCGCCGACGTCGAGCTGGCCGCCGCAGTGGTGCAGCAGGGCGTTGACGAGGGTGCCGTCGGGGTGCCCGGGCGCCGGGTGCACGACCATGCCGGCGGGCTTGTCGACGACGATCACGTCGTCGTCCTCGTACACGATCACCAGCGGGATCGCCTGCGGGATGGCCTCGATCGGGGCCGGCGGCGGCACGGCGACGACGATGGTCTGGCCCGCGCGGACCCGGCTGGAGGCCCGTGATACGCGGCGCCCGTCGACCGTGACGTGGCCGTCCTTCACGAGCTCGGCGAGCCGGCTGCGGGACTCGTCGAGGCGGGTCGCGAGCCACGCGTCGACGCGAGCACCGTCATCGGTGTCGTCGACGTCGAGCGTATGGGTGGTGGTCTCGGTCACGCGGGGCGCCGGTGGGTCGGGGCGCCACGCGGGGTCGCGGCGCGAGCCGCCGAACGATCAGAAGATCTTCGACGGGATGTTGCCGTGCTGGGCGAACACGATGTCGACGAACGCCTTCTGAAAGAGGTTCGTGCCGTCGACGATCTCGGGGGCGACCTTCTCGCGCCAGACCTGCAGGCCCTCGCGGATGTCGTCCTCCAGCTCCTCGAAGAGCCGGTCGTTCTCGATGCCGCGCTTGAGCTTGTCGACGTTGTAGATCGCGATGTCCGAAGCCATCGCGCGGGCGAGGCGGGCCGCCTGGGGGATGCCGGAAATCTTGCTCATGACGCTCCATCGGTCTGCAGTCCGCCCTGATTGTGACCGAGGCGGACCGGGCACGCAACATCAGGACGCGTCGCCACCGGACCGTCGGGTGAGGATGCGCTGCTGGCGGGCTTCGTTCAGCGCCGTCAGGTAGTCGTCGAGCAGCGGGTCCGGGTCGAGACCGAGGGCCCGGGCGACCTCGCGCAGGTACCCGCGCAGGTACACGGGGCGGGGCAGGTCGGCGACCTCGAACCGCTCGATGGCTTCGAGGTACCGCAGGCCGATCTTCGTGCGCAGCGAGAGCTCGCGCAGCCCGAGCCCGGCGGCGACCCGGGCGTCGGCGATGGGGCGACCGGGATCGTGACGCTTCGGCTCGTCGACCGTGGGCGCCTCTTCGCCGGTCGTCGTACGCTCGGCGAGCCAGGTCTGCAGCGTCTGGTTCGCGTCCTCGAGCTCGCGCAGCATTCGCTCGCGCAGGGGCCCGGGGACGAGGCGTCGGGTCAGAGCGGAGTCGCGGCGCAGGCCCTCCCACAGCCGGCGCCAGGTCTGGCGCACGTCGAGGGGTTCGGCGTCCCGCGGCAGCCCGACGAGATCGATGGGCTCGGCCTCGGCCAGGTGGCGGCGGGGCTGACCACGGTCCACCGCGTGGATGTCGAGCAGGGTGGCGCCGAGGTCGTCGAGCTGCACGCCGGTGCCGCGCTCGGACCCGAGCGGCGGGCAGAGCTGGTCCTGCCGGACGTGGAACCACCGGCGCTCGTCGTGATCGATCGGGCCGAGCCACCGCGGACGCACCCCGAGCAGCCACGCCCACGCGAGGTTCAGCACCGGGCCGAGGTCGCGCTCGGCGGCTTCGCGGGTGTGCGTGAGCACGAGGTACGGCTGCAGGTCCCGCTGCACCGCGCGCAGCACGTCGACGACGGACTGCCGGGCGGCTTCGGCGTCGAGCGCCTCGGCGGTGGGCAGGTTCGGCACGGCGACGGCGAGGGTGGCGAGGGCGGCCTCGCGCCCGTCGCCCCGGGGGTGGCGCAGCAGGGCGTCGGCCAGCGCGGCGCGCAGCCAGCGCGTGGCGTGGTGCAGCGACACGGCCTCGGTGGCGGCGGTCACGATCGGCACGTCGGCGAGCACCCACAGCCCGGTCGCGATCGGATCCGGGCCGCTCGGCAGATCGATCAGGATCTCGTCGTAGTTCAGCGAGCGCAGCCGACCGATGAGCCCGTCCGGGTTCAGGTCCGGCCAGCCGAGCCCGGGGGCGAGGGCGTGCGCCAGCGAGAGCACGTCGGGGCGCTTGCGCGCGCCGTCGACGACGTGGGCGCCGGGATCGAGCTCCGTGCCGGCCTCGGCGCGGGCGATCGTCGACGGATCGAGGTCGAGGCGCAGGGCCACGTCGGGCGCGGCGAGATCTGCGTCGACGATGAGGACCCGGCGGCCGCGGCGCGCGAGGTAGCGGCCCAGCTCGACGACGACCGTCGATCGGCCCACGCCGCCGCCGCCGCCGCCGATGGCGATGACGGTGGGTTCGACAGGGACACGCTGGCGCTGGACGACGTTGTTCACGAGGGCCGGACCGGGGCAGGCGACGCCATCGTCTTCGTCGGGTCACACGCGGATGTCAAATCGCGTCCTCGTGGGGATCATGAGCCGTGCTGACGACCGGGATTTCGGGTGCTAGTGTGGGATGGGACCACACCGCGATCGTCGACCACGTAGGCCCCCGGGAATCGTCGTCATGGCCAGGCTCGTCTACGTCGAAAATGGAGCTCGCCGCGAGTTCGCCCTCGAACCCGACCGTACGTCGTGGATGATCGGGCGCAATCCCGTGTGCGACCTGTGCATCAACAGCCCGAGCATGTCGCGTCGGCACGCCGAGGTGCGACTCGACGCGTCCACCGGCCGGTTCACGGTGCACGACAACCGGTCGGCGAACGGCACATTCGTGAACGGCAAGCGCGCCGAGGGCACGCCGCTCTCGGACGGTGACGAGATCCTGCTCGCTGAGTTCAAGGTGCGCTTCGTCGAGCCGCCGCGTCGTCGCACCGACGGCCTCTCGCCCGCCGGCGGGGTCCCCTCGGTGCCCGCAGACTCCGGCCGCGTCGAGGTCCCGAAGGCCTCCGCGACCCTCGCGGGTGGCCGCGTCGCGGTCGCGCCGTCCGACCCGATGATCTCGACGATCGACGAGGACGTCGACGTGCTCGAGATGGACGATCTCGTCGAAGACGCCGCCGAGTCGCCGGCCGCAGCACCGCAGCGCCCGATGACCGAGCCGACGGCAGGTCGTCCGGCCGCGGACGCGGCGCCGGCCGAAGAAGACCGCGTGAGCACGCCCTTCGACATCGAACCCGAGCCGGAGTTCGAGCCGAACTCCGCGACGGTTGCTCCCTTCGTCACGTCCCCGTCGTCGCCGGCTCCGGCCGCGCCAGCACCAGCACCTGCGGCGAGCTCGGACGGCGGCGCGTCGAGCGCAGCGCTCGAGCTCGCGCGTCGTGAACGGGATCGCTATCAGGACCAGGTGCGCACGCTGACCGAAGAGGTCACCGCACTGCGCGCCGAGCTCGACGCCGCCCCGAAGGCGAACGACCTCGAGAAGTCGGCGGCTCGCGTCGCCGAGCTCGAGACCGAGATCGAGCACCTCAACGAGCGAATTCGCGCGGTCGGCACCCGGCTGCGTGAAGCGGACGCCGCCCTCGATGACCGGCAGGCCCATCTCGAAGAGGTGAAGGCCGAGCTCGCCGAGGCGCGCTCGAACGCGGCCGGTGCGGGTGACGAGGCGACCGGGCTGCGCGACCAGATCTCGGCGCTGACGACCGAGCGGGACGCGCTGAAGGCCGATCTCGCCGCGCGGGACGAGGCGGCCACCGCGGCCGCCGCGCGCATCGAAGAGCTCGAAGCGGCGCTCGCGACGGCCAACGAAGCGGCCGCCAGCGCGTCCACGTCCGCCGGTTCGGCGCAGGGGCGCATCGAAGAACTCGAGAGCGAGCTCGCCGACGCGCGGGCCGAGAACGAGGACCTCGCGGGGCAGCTGTCCGAAGCGGCGGACCCCGACGTCATCGACATGCAGGCCCGCCGGATCGTCGACCTCGCGACCGCCCTCGAGACCGCGCGGGCCGAGCGCGACGAGGCGTTCGCGGCACGCGACGAAGCGACCGCGGCCCACGAAGCGGCGTCGACCGAGTCCGCCGAGCGTGGCGAGCAGCTCGCCACCCTGCAGCGGCAGGCCGACGATCGGGCGGCCGACCTCGAACGGGTCACCTCGACCCTCGAAGTGCGGGACCGCGAGCTCGAGGGCGAGCGGGCGACCGCGGCGGCGGCGACGGCGACCGCGGACGAGATCCGCAACCGGTTCGCCGCGCTCGAAGAGACCGCGCAGCGCGACAGCGCCGACCTCGACGCCGCCCGCACCGCGGTGGCGACGCTCGAAGAGCGGGTCGCGAAGCTCGAAGCCGCGCTGGCGGCGTCGGCCGTGGCGCGCGACAACATCGCGACGCTGGTCACCGCGATGCGGGACTCGCTGACCACCGTGCAGGGGCTCGGCGACGAGCTCGCCACCGCGGCGGCTTCGCTCGCTGACGGGGGCGACGGCGACAGCACGGCCGCCGACGACGCGGGTGACGTCGAGTCCGGCGCCGAGGCCCCCGCTTGAGCCGAGACGGCGGGGTCCGTGGTGCGCTTGTCCGGGGCCGCGTGTCGTTCGGCACGGGCGCCGGCGTCGCATGGACTCTCGGGCGCCTCCTGCAGGGCTGCCTCGTCGCGGCCGTGTCGTGCGGTGCCTTCACGTCGGCGACGGTGGTGGCCCAGACGGCACCCGCCGGTGCGCCCGCGGCGGCGATCGACGTGGCGTCCGTGCTCGACGACGCCGTGGCGCTCGAAGGCGACGCGCGGCTCGACGCCCTCGGCGCGGTGATGGACGCGGCGGCGGTGGACGGCCTGGGGGCGGCGGTGGACGGCGCATCGGTGCCGCATGCCGCCCTGGCGCTGGTCGCGCTCGCCGAAGTCGGGGACGCCGGCTGTGAGGTCATCGTCGAGGCCCCCTCGCACGCCGACCCGGTGTGGCGCGTCGCCGCTGCGAACGCGTCCGCGCGGTGCGGGGATCTCGCGCCGCTGCGCGCTCTGCTCGACGACGACGACCCCACGCTGCGGCTGAAGGCGGCGGTCACCCTCGGGGTGATCGGCGACGCGGACAGTGAGGACGCCGTGCTCGCGATGGTTGGTGACCCGACGTACGAGGGCCACACCGCCTTTGTCGCCCTCGCCGCCGGGCTGCTCGGTCGCGAAGAGGCCCGCGACGCGCTCGACGTACTGCTGCTGCACGGGCCGACCCGGCTCCACGCCGCGCTCGCGCTCTCACGGCTTGGCACGGACGACGTGATCCTCGACCTCGTGTTCGCGCTCGACGACGTCTCGGACCCGATCCTGCGTCACGCGATCCTCGACGAGGTCGTGCATCGCCTGCCGCCCACCGGGCGCGAAGCGGTGACGGCGATGGCCGCCTCGGACCCGAGCCCGCGCATCGCCGAAGCGGCGGCTCGGGCCGCCCGACGCTGGCTTCACCTGCGGCCGCGCGACGGGCGGATTACGTCGTCGCCTCCGGCGCGGACCCAGCCGCGTCCGGACTGATCTCGGTCGTCGGCAGCCGCAGCAGAAAGCGAGCGCCGCCCAGTGGACCGGTCTCGGCCGCAGTCAGCGTGCCGCCGTGCCCCTCGGCGATGTGTCGGCTGATGTTCAGCCCGAGCCCGGTGCCGTGCTCGCGGGTGGTCACGAACGCTTCGAAGAGGCGGTCCACGTCGCCGTCCGGCAGTCCGGGCCCGGAGTCGTCGACGGTCAGGTACGCCGTGCCCGACGACGCCTCGAGCCGGACGCGCACCCGGTGCTCGCCGTCGTGGCCCTCGAGGGCCTGCTGGGCGTTGCCGAGCAGGTTCCACAGCACCTGCCGCAGCAGCTCGTCGTGCCCGGTGATGTGCACGGTCTTGTCGAGCTCGAGCACCAGCTTTCCGCCGTCGCGCTCGATGAGCGGCGCGACCTGTTCGGCCACTTCGCGGACCAGCGGGGCGAGGGCGAACGCGCGCTCGACGTGGGATTCCCGCGCGCCCCGCAGGTAGTCGTCGGTCAGGGTCGTCAGGCGCGAGACCTCGCGATCGATCGACGCCAGCATCTCGCGGGCCGCAATCAGGTCGGGGCTCGTCTCGTCGAGCTCGTCGGTGAGCATCTCGACGTTGAGGCCGATGCTCGACAGCGGGTTGCGGATCTCGTGGGTGATCCGCGCGCTCATCTCGCCCACCGCCGCAAGACGCTCGGCATCGACCCGCGCCTTCTGGGCGGACACGAGCTCGGTGTACGCGCGCTCGACGGCGTCGTTCTGTTCGCGCAGCCGCTGATCGCGGTCGGCGATCGCTTCGGCCATCGACGTGAACTCGCGGGCGAGCACGCCGACCTCGTCGTTGCCCGCGTCGATCGCCTCGGACGGGTACTCGCCATCGCGGATGCGCGCGGCGGCGGCGGTGAGACGCCGGATCGGCCGCAGGGCGCGGGCCATCAGCGCGACGACGAGCAGGGCGAGGGCGGTGGCGATCACCGTGGTGCTGGCGACGCGGACGACGATGCGGGACTCGGCGTCGCGGACGGCCGACACCTCGCCGTCGGTGTGGGCCTCGACGACCTCGGCGAGATCGACGATGCGCTTGTCGAGGGCGGCGAGCGCCCGGTGCAGCCGCGCCCGGCGGGACGGTACATCCGGCGCCTCGGTCTCGAGGGCCTCGAGCAGCTCGTCGGCCAGGGTGGCGAGGTCCCGCCCTTCGCCCTGCAGGTCGGCGACGAGCCCGGCGGTGTTCGCGAGAAACGCCCGCTCTGCGGGGCTCACCGGCGACTCGCGCAGCGCTTCGATGCGCTCGGCGAGGTGCCCCAGCCCGGCGTCCACACGATCGGTCGTCGAGAACGTGTTCAGCGACGCACGCAGCGACTGGCGCAGGACGTCCGGGTCGGCGGACTGGGTGATGCCCGCCAGGGTCCGCACGTCGCGCGACACGCCGTCCAGCCCGCGGGTGACCGGGACCCATCCGTCGTTGATCCGCGACAGCCGATCGACGAGGTCCCGCTGGGTCACGAGGTTGTCGAGCAGGGCGCCGCCGAACGCGACCGCGACCAGCACGACCGCGACGACCACGCGGGTGACGAGGGACACGGTACGCGCGGGGTTCGAGGTGCGCCCACGCTGGCGCGGAACGGGACCCGGGGCAAGCGTGCCGCCCGCAGGCGATGCGTGTGCGGATGAATCCGAGCGGGTTGCGGCGCGTCCAAACGGGCGTCAGACTGCGCCTCCATCCCGGAGCCCCGCCATGCGTTCGCATCCTCTCTCGTCTCTCTCGGTGATCGTCGTCGCCGGCCTCGCGGCCGCGTCCGGCGGCCCGATCGGCTGCTCGACCCTCACCGAGTCCGCGGCCAACCTGCTGATCTCGCCGGCCGACGAGGTCGCCCTCGGCGTCGAGCTCGCTGGTCAGGTCGAGCAGGAGCTCGTCATCCACCCGGACCCGGACGTCCAGGCGTTCATGCAGGCGATGGGCAACGAGATCGTCGCGGTGCTGCCGGCGGACATCCCGGCGGAGTACAACTTCCAGTTTCACGTCGTCGACGACGACGAGACGATCAACGCGTTCGCCGCGCCCGGCGGGCAGATCTACTTCTACACCGGGCTGCTGCTCGCGGCCGAGAACCAGGCCGAGGTGATGGGCGTGCTCGGGCACGAGATCGCGCACGTCACCGAGCGGCACGGCGCCGAGCAGCTCGTCACCCAGTTCGGCATCGAGTCGGTCCTGGGGCTGGCGCTCGGCAACAGCTCGGGCGATCTGCTGGGCACGGTGGCCAGCCTCGCGACGACCGGCGCGCTGCTCAAGTACAGCCGCGACCACGAGTCGGAGGCCGACGAGGTGGGCCTGCGCTACGTGATCAATGCCGGGTACGACCCGTACGCGTTCGTCGGGTTCTTCGAGCGCCTCGAGGCGATGCAGGGCGTGCGGCTGCCGGACTTTCTGTCGACGCACCCGGATCCGGGGGACCGCGCCGCGCGCATCCGTCAGCTGATCCCGACGTACGGCGACGTGCCGACGTTCACCGGCGACGAGGTGGTGTGGGCGGAGTTCCTCGCCAGGCTGTGACGCGGCGACGCAGCCGCCGTTGACGGTGAGCGCGGGGCCGGGGTAGCACCACGGCGGACCCGACGTCACCCGAGGCGCCCATGTTCTCGAAGGTCTTGATCGCCAACCGGGGCGAGATCGCGATCCGCGTCATGCGGACCCTCCGCGAGCTCGGCATCCGGTCGGTCGCCGTGTACTCCGAGGCCGACCGCGAGGCCCTGCACGTGCGCTACGCCGATGAGGCGTACTGCGTGGGCCCGGCCGCGAGCCGCGACAGCTACCTGCGGATCGACCGCATCCTCGAGGTCGCGAAGCAGAGCGGCGCCGAGGCGATCCACCCGGGGTATGGGTTCCTCAGCGAGAACTCCGAGTTCGCCGAGGCGTGCGCCGAAGCCGGGGTCGTGTTCATCGGCCCGCCGGCGCAGGCGATCGTCGCCATGGGCGAGAAGACCGGCGCGCGGCGGATGATGATCGCTGCCGAGGTGCCGGTTGTGCCCGGTCTCGAGCGTCCGATCGAGGACGCGCAGGCCGCCTACGACTACGCCGAGAGCATCGGGTACCCGGTGCTCATCAAGGCGGCGGCGGGCGGCGGCGGCAAGGGCATGCGGCGCGTCGACGACCCGGCGCGCTTCATCGAAGCGTTCGAGGGCGCCCGGCGCGAGGCCGCGTCCGCCTTCGGCAACGCCGACGTCTACGTCGAGAAGTGGATCGTGCAGCCGAAGCACGTCGAGATCCAGGTGCTCGCCGACACCCACGGCAACGTCGTGCACCTCTTCGAGCGCGACTGCAGCGTGCAGCGCCGCCACCAGAAGGTGGTCGAGGAGTCGCCGTGCCCCGTGCTGCGCGACGACGTCCGTCAGAAGATGGGCGCCGTCGCGGTGCAGGCGGCCCGGGCGGTCGACTACGTCGGCGCGGGCACGGTGGAGTTCCTGCTCGACGTGAACCAGGACTTCTACTTCCTCGAGATGAACACGCGCCTGCAGGTCGAGCACCCGGTCACCGAGATGGTCACCGGCGTCGACCTCGTGGAGCAGCAGCTGCGCATCGCCGCCGGGCAGCCGATGTCGGTCACCCAGGACGACCTCGCGCAGACCGGGCACGCGATCGAGGTCCGGGTGTACGCCGAGGATCCGGACAACAACTTCCTGCCGTCGCCGGGGCGCATCACGCGCCTGCACGTGCCGACGGGCCCCGGTGTCCGCGACGACGGCGGGTACGAGACCGGGACGGAGGTCAGCCTCCACTACGACCCGATGATCTCGAAGTTCATCGTGCACGCCGAGACGCGCGAGAAGGCGATCGGCCGGCTGCTGCGCTGCCTCGACGAGTACGACGTGCAGGGCATCGACACGAACCTCGAGTTCCTCGTCGACTGCCTGCGTGTCGCGCCGTTCGCCGAGGGCACGTACGACACGGGCGTGGTGTCCGAGATCCAGGCCGCGCGGGAAGCGCGCGAAGGGCTCGACGACGACGACGCGAAGCACGCGCGCATCGCGGCGGCGCTGTACCGCCACCTGCACTCGGCGAAGCGGGCGGCGGCGACGGGCGAGACCCCGTCGACCACGACGAATGGTTGGAGCCGGTATGGCCGGTTCCGCACCCTGGGCCGGTGAGGGCGAACCGATGACGACGACGAAACTGGTCGAGATCACCGGCGACAAGGACGAGCCGACCCGCGACATCGCGGTCGAGGCGCTTGGCGACGGGCGGTATGCCGTGACGATCGGCGACGAGACCACCGAGGTCGAGGGGCACCTCGTCGACGGCGGCGTCGCTCTGCGCATCGGCGCGCTGTCGCGGGACCTGCGGGTCGACGACCGCGGCGACGCGCTGCTCGTGCGGACCCCGAGCGGCCGCGCGCGCCTCGAGCTGGTGGACGCCCGCACGTACGCGCTGCAGGCGGCGCTGGGGCAGGGCGCGGGTGCGCTGAAGCCCGAGCTCGTCAGCCCGATGGCGGGCAAGGTCGTGCTCACGCCAGTGAGCGCGGGCGACGAGGTCACCGAGGGCACGACCCTCGTGATCGTCGAGGCGATGAAGATGGAGAACGAGATCCGCGCCGTCGCCGACGTGCGGATCAAGGACGTCCGGGTCGCGCCGGGCGACCTCGTGAACCCCGGTGACGTCCTCGTCGTGTTCGACGTCGAGGAGTGATTCGAAGGGTCGGGACGCCGGGTTCATTTTGGGTGCGGTCTTCGCTTGCCAGCCCGAATCGAATGGCGTATACGGCCCGTCCCTCGTGGAGGGATGCCCGAGTGGCCAAAGGGAACGGGCTGTAAACCCGTCGGCGTACGCCTTCGAAGGTTCGAATCCTTCTCCCTCCACCACGCTCGCGTAGCTCAGTGGTAGAGCACTTCCTTGGTAAGGAAGAGGCCACGGGTTCAAATCCCGTCGCGAGCTCTCGACCCGGCCGAAAGGCCGGGTCGAGTCGTTTTTGCCGTGCCTGGAAGGGGCGAGGCCCGCCTCGCCCCCGCCCGCAGGGCGGTCCAGCACGCACCGCCCACGTCCGTCCGCCTCGACCCCGCCCGCAGGGCGGTCCAGCACGCACCGCCCACGTCCGTCCGCCTCGACCCCGCCCGCAGGGCGGTCCAGCACGCACCGCCCACGTCCGCCCGCCTGGACCCGCGCACCGGCGCCCGTCACTCCCCGGTGAACGCGTCCAGCAGGTCCAGCGCGGCCTGCGTCGCCGGCGTCGTCCCGTCACGAACTCCGGACTCCGCGGCCTCCAGCGCCGCGGCGACGCCGGGGTGGGCACGAAAGCGGCGGTGAAGCCCGTCTTCGATCATCGCCCACATCCACGTCACGCGCTGTGCCCGTCGCTTCGCGTCGAGCTCGCCGGTCGCCGACAGGGCGTCGCGGTGGGCGCGGACCTCGTCCCACAGCTCGCCGAGGCCGTCGCCGGTCATCGCGCTGCAGGTGACCACGGGCGGCGTCCACGACGGGCTCGACGGGCGCACGTAGTGCAGCGCCGACGCGTACTCGCGCCGGGCCCGCCGGGCCGCGTCGACGTTGTCGCCGTCCGCCTTGTTGATCGCGATCAGGTCGGCGACCTCGAGGATGCC
>Ga0070729_10001965_pt1 | contig 28442 bp, 31 predicted proteins | sample tdDd472_FD_66725 | JGI IMG/M metagenome (GOLD analysis project Ga0070729, IMG submission 66725) | Marine sediment microbial communities from the Atlantic coast under amendment with organic carbon and nitrate - tdDd47.2 | ecosystem: Environmental > Aquatic > Marine > Coastal > Sediment | place...
GCCAGTTCTATAAAACCAGTATATGAATTATTTATGGGAGAAACTAAAAAACAGGAGCCAGATGTTAACATATTAGAATCACTTATTGGTAGATTACAACAAGAAGACATTGATAAAGTAACTCAATTATATGTATATTGTGTATATTTTAATAAATTACCATATAATATAGATAACCTTGTTAATTTGACACATCTTGATTTTTCTTATAACAGAATAAGAACATTTCCAGACAGTATAGGTAATCTTACTAATTTACTAATACTTAGTTGCCATAATAACCAAATAAGTGCATTACCGGATAGTATAGGTAACCTTGCTAATTTACGAGAATTTTATTGCCATAATAACCAAATTAGTGCATTACCGGATAGTATAGGCGATCTTGTTAATTTACAAAAAATTTATTGCCATAATAATCAAATAAGTGCATTACCGGATAGTATAGGCAGCCTTACTAATTTGCGAACATTTTGTTGTTCTGATAACCAAATAAATGAAATCCCCAAATGGTTAGTAGATATGAATATATATAATATGAGAACTTAATCATAACAATAATATATATTAATTTATTAGATACATTATTAATCAGGATAACAAAAAATTGATTTATTAATAATATGAACTATAATTTGTATATATATATGTATATTATCAATTATAACAAATAGAAAAGATGTCAAAAGTGGCCAGTTCTATAAAACCAGTATATGAATTATTTATGGGAGAAACTAAAAAACAGGAGCCAGATGTTAACATATTAGAATCACTTATTGATAGATTGCCAAAAGAAGATATTGATAAGATAACTGAATTAGCATTTACTCGCAAAAAATTATGTAAATTGCCAAATAATATAGGTAACCTTACTAATTTACAAAAAATTAATTGTTATAATAATAAAATAAGTGTATTGCCTGATGGTATAGGTAATCTGGTCAATTTGCAAATATTATCTATTTCTCACAATGAAATATGCAAATTACCAGACAGGATAAGTAACCTTGTTAATTTACAAATATTATCTATTTCTTACAATGAAATATGCAAATTACCAGACAATATATGTAATCTTACTAATTTACAATCATTTGGATGTTCTTATAATAAAATAAAGAAATTGCCAGATAATATAGGTAATCTTACTAATTTACAAGAATTTAGTTGTTCTAATAATAAAATAAGGAAATTGCCAGATAATATAGGTAATCTTATTAATTTACAATCATTTGGATGTTCTTATAATAAAATAAAGGAGTTGCCAAATAATATAGGTAACCTTGTTAATTTACTAACATTTCATTGTCCTTCTAACAAAATAGTAGAGTTACCAGAAAGTATAGGTAACCTTATCAATTTACAACAATTTGATTGTTATGATAATAACATAAGTGAAATGTTGAAAAGTATAGGTAACCTTATCAATTTACAACATTTTGATTGTTCTGATAATCAAATAAAGAACTTGCCAGATAATATAGGTAATCTTATCAATTTACAATATTTTGATTGTTCTGGTAACCAAATAAATGAAATCCCCAATAGTATAGATGACATTGTTAATTTGCAAACATTTTTATTGGATAAATAAATAATTAGGTTAAATTTATTTATTTAACTAGTTGAATAATAATAATACTCTTCTTTTACAAATATTTACGGATACCAAGAAAGCCTAAAAATATTAGGTTAAATTATTTTATAAAGCAATATATTATTTTATGAATACATTTTAGCCATCCAAAAAGCACCTACACAATATGCTGCACAATATATAACAATCCCCAAATAGTATACATTTGGATTGTATGTAATATTATAAATAGTTTTATTGTTAGCTCCATTATCTAAAAGATAATAAATTGTATCAATATCTCTATTCCAATATGCTTTTTTTATTAGATAATTAGAATAGTAATTAATATCAGCTCCATTATCTAATAATAATTGAAATATATCTCTTTCTGATTTATCCACAAATATTAACATGGTAGAAATATAATCTCCTAAATTTTGATCAATCAAAAATTGTAAAATTTCTAAATCATATGCATGATATTGCATTATTTTGACAAGTAGTATATTAAAATGAACATCCCAATAAAATTTTAATCCGTCATAAATAAGCACGCGATACCCATACTGATCTATTTCATACAACACTTCTATTTGAGTATCATATGTAAGATAAAAATTTTTAAGTATAAATTTAATAACATTCAGTTGGTTATTTTTTATTGCATTATCGATTATTATAATATATTGACCTCTATTAATCTCACTTGATATATTATGTATTACATGTAATATAGTATTCCCATTTAATTTTCTTATGTTTTCACAAAATGTTCTGATAAGTGTATCTCCATCAGATTCCATATCTTCTGGCTCAAGAACATCTGAAATATTAATAATTAATTGATTATTAGGTTCTCCTTTATTAAGTTCATCAATTAATGTATCACATGGTGTTTTGAAATTAGGTACTTTACTCATTATATGATATTCTTATTTAATATCTCCATATATATTATGTTCAGAAATCAATTTTTTTAGCACATAAATTTGTCCAAGTTTTAATTGGAATAGCTATAAAAATTGAAAAATAAACTTTTAGAGATATAACACTCCAACAGTATTATATTTATTACAGATGCTTAATCATATTATCAGAAATACAGTAAATTATAAAAATTATAAATACTTTGCATCAAAAGTTGATATATCAGACACCAGAGATCTATTCATGAAGATGTCCAATATATCTAAATTAGGTATTGAGATTAAAGGATTATCTCCTATAGTAGTTCATGGTGCACAATCATCTGGTAAAACATCTGTGATTGAGGCTATCTCTGGCTTTAATCTTTTCCCAAAAAGGAATGATTTAGCTACTCTTAAACCTATGGATATAACTACCATACAATCAGATAAAACTATGTATAAAGTAGGTAACGATGTATTTTATTCAGAGAATGATGCATCAGAACAAATCTCTAGAATGAATAATAATTCATCAATAAACAAAATATCTGTTGTTATACAATCACCAAACGTATATAATACATTTTTTAAAGATCTCCCAGGATTATGCTTTCTAACTCATAATGGTGATAAATCATTTCCTGAAAAGGTAAAAAATATGCATATACACGCATTAGAAGATCACAACAATATACCTGTTATTATTAATCCAGGTCCCACAGATCCTGCAACAAATTTAGCATTGCAATTAACGCATCAATATAATCGCAATAAAGATGCTTTAGGTATTATAACAAAAACTGATCTTACTGAAAATCAGAAAACAACAATGATAAAAGATATGTTAAACGGAAAAAAATATCAGTTGGGATATGGTTATATAGCTACAGTATTAAGGAATGGTAAAGATATTGATAATAATATAAGTATTAATGATAAGATGGAAGAAGAAAGATTATTTTTTGAAAATCATCCAGAAATACGACCATCTGGTGTTGAAGAGATAAGAAAAAAAATGTCAAGTATACAATTTGAGAGAATTAGAAATAATATTCCAGATATACTTGCTAATATTGATATCAAAGTGGATGAATTGAAAGAATCAAAAACTATATTAGATAAAATAATTGAAGACCCGAACAAAAGATTACCAGAAAGATTGGCCACAATGTTAAAAAAATTAGTTAGTTCATCTCCATATAGAGCTAATTTGGAGATGAAAATGGAAAAAGAATTTATAAAAGCGATAACATCATTTGTATCATATGATACAATCATAGGTGAACAAGGAATCCATTCATCAGATGAACCTATTAACAATGGATTTATAAAGAATGTGCACGATATTGACAACAACAAGATAGCTTTTTCTGATCTATTTAATCATGGTGCAGTATCCCCAATACCTGTACATAATAATTCATTACAAGATGCATTTATAACAGATCAAAATATAGGAAATATTTTGTCTGGTATTAGATTTTATTATAATGATGAAAGTATCATTATAGATAGGTTAGAATGGCACGAATTCATAAATAAATATTTTACGAATATTGAAAATAATGCAGATATCGAAAATTTAATATATGATATTACAGAGCGGATGTTATTAGAATATATATATGAAGATAAAGATATAAATGACGATATTACAAAAAAATTTTCTGAATATATCATTAAAATGATAGGATCCTCAGCATATGAAGAAACTCTTCGATTTGCTATTTATACTTGTGTTTCATCCGAAAGACGACCATCAGTTGATACTGTTAATCTGTGCAAAAATATTATCAAAAATAATCCAGAATATTTTAAATTTTCAACAGGATTTATAAAAAATTTTTGGGGAAAAAAACCGACCAAAGTACTTATTAAAATATTTGGACATGAATTCAATAAAGCATATATTGAAAATGCAATGACAAATATTGCTAAAAAATGTTCAAGTATTGTCAAAGTTCACTTAATGGATAGAATGGTTCCAAAAGCTATTGAAATGTTGATGGATATTTCTAATAAGGAAAATGCAATGAAAGAAAAAAGTAAAATCAACGATAAAATAAGTACATTGAAAGATTTTAGCGTTATACTTGAACAGTATAAATAGTTTTATTTATTAGAATAATAATAATACTCTTCTTTTACAAATTGATCATATAATGGGCTAATAACTCTTTTAACCCATTTACCACATTTATTAAAATAAGTTCTGATATCTTCGTCATAATTTAGATATGATATTTCTGCAATAACTTTTTTCTCTGGTAATTCTAAAAATCTCCATCTAAATTCCATTAATTTATCCTTTCTCCATTCATTATTTCTCTCAGTTGTTGCTCCTTTGGGTATAGTATTAATAACACTTGTATATGTTTCTAAAAGATTACTCCTTTTAATTTCATCTTGTGTAATAAATATACTTTTATCTGTACTACTATTATCACTGCAATACGAGCTACTACTACAACTATTCATATACAAATCTATACATATTAGATATGTTTCAGCAAACGAAATAGGCAAAATATTTTGCTATATAAAAATATATTGATGGCTGAAGAAAATTATATTGAGTTAAACCTTGACAGTGGTAATAATGATGTTCTATTAGACCTTAATTTTTATTACAAAAGAATAGATAATATTATGACATATATAAATGATCTTAAAGCAAAATTAAATGTTAAATATAATGATCTAACAAGTATGCTTAATGCTGTTGAGGCACATCTTAATTCTGAATCTTGTGAAAATGATAATATTCAAGTTATTGAAGAAGATGTAGATACTCTAGATGATCTTATATATGTTGCAAAAAAATATGGTACACCTAACAAAATTAATATATATAATATTGATACATCTATATTATATAATATAGTAAAGCCTCTAGAACAATTAAAACAAGTTGTTGGTCTTAATAATATAAAAGATCAGATTATAGATCAAATAATTACATCTATTATGGGAATTTATGATGATGATCTTATGTTCCATACTGTAATTACCGGTCCACCCGGTGTAGGAAAAACTATGATAGCTAAAATATTAGGGGAATTATATCTAAAAATGGGTATACTTAAAAGTAAATCTGATAGTCTTGTATTCAATATAGCAAAAAGATCAGACCTTATTGGAAAATATTTAGGACACACTGCTATTAAAACACAAGATTTTATAGATAAATGTGTTGGTGGTGTTATGTTTATTGATGAAGTATATTCTCTTGGTAATATTGAACAGAGAGATTCATTTGCAAAAGAGTGTATAGATACTATAAATCTTAATTTAACAGAAAAGAAGAATTTCATATGTATCATAGCAGGATATGAAAAAGAGATTAATGATTGCTTCTTTAGTTATAATCCGGGCCTTAACAGAAGATTCCCGTTTAGATATAAAATAGAAAAATATTCATCAGACGATCTTGTAAATATTTTTATTGAAAAAATAAAAAATTCCAGTTGGAAATTGGACGATAAAATAGATAATGATTGGCTAAATAAAAAAATATTAGATAATATTTTATATTTTAATAATTATGGAGGTGATATAGACAATCTTATATTAAAAATAAAGATTGTTCATGGACGTAGAATATTCGGAAAACATAAAGATCTAAAAAAAATTATTACAAAGAGTGATATAGAAAAAGGTATACAAAAACTTATATTATCAAAAGAAAATACAAATAAAAATACCCCTCCCTTTATGATGTATATATAGAAAATTATTAGCAATCATTTTCAACCATCTCTTCTATCAATTTATCAAATGTATATTTTGGTATCCATCCAAGTTCCTTTTTTGCTCTTGTGCTATCTCCTAATAACTCATCCACTTCTGTCGGTCTGAAATATTTATCAGATATTTCAATTAAACATTTTCCTGTATTTTTATCATAACCTTTCTCATCCATACCATGACCATCCCATTCTATATTATAACCTTTTAATGCAAATGATTTTTCTACAAATTCTCTAACTGAATGATACTCATTCATAGCTATAACATAATCATCTGGTCTATCCATTTGAAGCATTAAATACATCGCATTAACATAATCTTTTGCATGCCCCCAATCTCTCTTTGCATCTATATTCCCTAAAATAAGTTTATCTTGTTCCCCTTTTATAATCTTCCCAAGAGCTTTAGTTATTTTTCTAGTTACAAATGTTGGTCCTCTTCTCGGAGATTCATGGTTAAATAATATACCATTACAAGCAAACATATCATATGCTTCTCTATAATTTTTTGTTATCCAATATGCATATAATTTTGCAACACCATATGGTGATCTAGGGTAAAATGGAGTTTTTTCTGTTTGGGGGACTTGTTGCACTTTCCCATACAATTCTGATGTAGATGCTTGATAAAATCTAGTAATATCTTTAAGTCCAGATATTCTGATAGCTTCTAACAATTTTAATACTCCAACACCATCTACTTGTGCTGTATATTCTGGTAACTCAAATGAAACTTTTACATGTGACATGGCCGCCAAATTATATATCTCAAGTCTGTCAGGGTTGTGATTCTTAATATCAGATAATATACTCGTCATATTTACTGAATCAGTCATATCACCATATTTTAATATAAGGTTATTATTATCATATAAATGCTCTATTCTGCCAGTATTGAAACTTGATGCGCGTCTTATTATCCCATAAACAATATAATCCTTTGATAATAATAATTCAGCAAGATATGATCCATCTTGACCAGTTATACCTGTTATTAACCCTATTTTTACACTTGTGCTCATATTTATAATAATATATATTATGATATATTAAAATTTATTACGTTTGTACGTGCACATTTTATATATTATAAATATCTATATGGCCATATCCACAGTGCTTGTAACTGGAGGTTCAGGATTAGTAGGGAAAGCTATTCAAAAAATATCAACTGATAAATATAATTGGATATTTTTATCATCTAAAGATTGTGATTTAACTGATACTTTACAAACAGATAGATTATTTAGTACTATTCGACCTGATTATGTAATACATTTAGCCGCAAATGTAGGAGGTCTGTTTAAAAATATGAAATACAAAGTTGATATGTTAAATGACAATATAGACATCAATAATAATGTTATTCGTGCAGCACATAAGTATAATACTAAAAAATTAATAGCTTGCTTATCAACATGCATTTTTCCTGATAATACCACATACCCCATTGATGAATCTATGCTCCATAACGGACCACCACATCATAGCAATAACTGTTATGCATATGCAAAAAGAATGCTAGAAGTACAATGTATGGCATACCAAGAACAATTTGGTAGTAATTTTGTATGTGTAATTCCAACTAATATTTATGGTGAATTTGATAATTTCTCATTAGATGATGCACATGTTATACCTGCACTTATTCATAAATGCTACCTAGCAAAAAAGAACAACCAACCATTTGTAGTTTATGGGTCAGGAAAACCTCTTAGACAATTTATATACAGTATTGATCTTGCAAAATTATTATTATGGGTGTTAGAAGATTATAATGATAAATCTCCCATTATATTAGCTCCAGACAATGAAGTGTCAATCGGATATATTGCTGAAATAATAGCAACAGAATATAATTATTTAGATAATATGGTTTTTGATACCACCAAAGCAGATGGGCAATATAAAAAAACTGCATCCAATAAAAAATTATTAAAATTTAATAATTTTCAATTCAGTAATTTAGAGTCAAATATAAAAAAAGTCATAATATGGTTTAATGAAAACTATGATTCAGTTAGAAAGTAATTAGTTAATTATTATTATTGTTTAGCATTTTTTGTTCCTCATTATATGGGATGTAATCTGGACAAGGGAAATCTATTTTTCCCATCACTTTTTCACATGTACTTTTATTTCCATATTTTAATTGAAACATATCATCAATGTTAAATTTTAATTTCATACTGATGTTAAAATTTTGCCTTAAATGTGCAAGAATTTTTCCTGTATCATCATCAAATATTCCTGATTGGACCATCATCACTAACATATAATATACTAATTTATTAGCATCATCAACTATGTTTATTATATCAATATAATCAGATTTTTTGTTACATATATGGTTTATAACAGTATTATATTCATTCATAATGTATTTATGATTTGCAAATTCTCCAATATATGAAAAAACAGATCTGTATACATCCTCCACAAAACTATTATCCATTTTTTTACTAACATCAATATCAGCCATTGATTTCACTAACAAGTTGCAATAGTAATCACCGGACATATTTGTATTCATATTATGAATAACATCTAAAAATATGTGTACATTATCTCTAACTATTTTTAACAATTGAATTTTTGTTCCTGAAGTCGTTACAAATTTTTCCGCAATAATTTTACAACATAGTTTTGGATTTAAAAACATGCATTTTGATAATTCCTCCACAACTTTTCTTTTCAAATTATCATCTTTTAAGGCTTTTGACATTTTATTACAACATGTTTTTGTAATATCAATAATATTATTATCAGATAGTTTTGATTCTACTTTATTTTTCATAAATTTTGTAATTTCATAAAAATTATTAAGTTTGTAATTATTTTGAAATGGGATATCGTCTCCAAAAACATTTGATATTTTCCCCACATATTCATTAAAAGATAAACCATCTTTTACACTAAAAACATATTCCAAACTTCCTTTAAATTTATGGTTTTTACAAGAATTATAAAGTAGTTGCACTAAAATTTCTGCTTTTGTAAAATCTTTAACAATATCATTTTTTATTATATCCAATATGTAAGAAATAGTTAAGTCAGGATATTGTAACATGCAAAATCTTGCTTTTATTACATCATCTTTTGTTATTTTACCAAATGATGTAATATTTCTGCATATATCATCAATAATAGATTTTGCTTGGTCTTGTCTTATTGAAATTATCTCTGAATATCTAAATCTATAAACATCTTCTGATATTATTTTTGATTTTTTTGCTTCTATTAAAGATGCTAATGCATCCTCATTATGGTTATTTTTTTCAAATATACTGTAATTCAAACTATGCAAAACATTTATAATATCTTTAAATTTTGATTTATCTGTACAATTCCACCAAGTTAATGCATGATAAATAGTAAAAGAATGTAACTCATCACCTTGGTATTTTGTTGGATATAATCCATTCTCTACCAAAATTTTAAAGATTCTATATTCATTTTTTTGGTTTCTTCCTTCTTCTCCTATTCTTTTCGTAACTTGGTAAAAAAATTCAGGAATTACTGAAGGACTATCATTAATTTCCATAAATCTTTTAATAATGTTTATATCAATATCTTCTGGACGAATCAAAACACCATCTATACGGTATTTCCCATCAAGTAAATAATATACTAATTTTTTTACTTTATATTTTCTATTTCCTCCACTATTTCTATTTCCTCCACTATTTCTATTTCCTCCATTATTTCTATTTCCTCCACTATTTCTATTTCCTCCATTATTTCTATTTACTCCATTATTTCTATTTCTATTTTTATTTTTATTTTTATTTTTATTTCCATATTTTCTGGATACTGTTTTAAATCCAATATCGGTGTTGTTATTGGTGTTGTTATTGGTGTTGTTATTGTTATAGTTATTGTTATAGTTAGACATTGTTTCTAAAGGTTTAAAGGGTATTTTCTTTCTGTATTGTTATATTATTGAAAGAGGATATCTATTGAATATATGTCTAATTGTAAATTTATATTTCAATTTTTTTCTAATTTATGAAATAAGTATATCGCACATATTCATAAATTTTGCCATTCTATCATCATCTTCAAGTGCTATCTGGACTCTTTCCATCATATTATTTAATATATCCTTATCTGTCTGATCTATTATATTTTCATCATTTGATATTGGTACATTTAACCTAAAATATCTCTTTCCTTGTTCTAGTATTTTTTTGATCTGATAATCTGCAAAAGACATAGAATCATCTATCATAACATCTGATATAGGAATACACCATTGCAATGCTCCACTATATTTTTCATCAATTCCAGAACTAGGAATATATCCTGTACCTATAGATACTATCAATATATCACTATCATTTCCATATATTTTTTTTGCCTCAAAATATCCTGCAAGAGAAGGATTATTAGCACCTACACCTCCATCTATAAATTCATATAATACTCCATCATATGTACAAATTTCTGCCTCAAAATAGGTAGGTGCAGATATACTACATTTTATTGCACTAGATGCTTTTATATTATCTTTTGATGTGAATTCATAATATTTTATAGATGGTTCAATCATAGCTGTTGTTATTAAAGTATCATTATGTAATTCGTTCATTTTAGTATTATTTAGTATATTATCCAATATAGTGTCTACATACTGAACATCATATTTAGGACCAATAATACCATTGAATGTTGTAATTCTGTGCCATAAAGATCTACTGAATATATCTGGTAATATATCAAAAAATAGATCAATTATATCACTAACTGATCTATAAACAGGTTTTCCACTATTATCATAATAATTTAGTGTTACAGCTATAATTGATCCAACTGATGTTCCTATAATAAGGTCAAATATATCACCTATATTTTTGTTTGTTGCTTTTTCTATTTCAAGTAACCATTGTAATGTTATAACACCTCTTGAACCACCACCATCAAGCACTAATACCTTTTTCATATATTACTATTCCAGTTTATTTATTTTTATACGTAATACCCCATTTTCTAAATCAGCTTTACATGAATCTGTATCTGCATCTTTTTTAATCAATATATTTCTAGAAAATACACCATAATTAGATTCTGTATATGTATATTGCGCATCTTCTATATCAAAAGTATAAAATCTTTCTCCAGATATATTCATATCATAATTTGTTATTGATAGCTTTAGGTTCTTTTTTTCGACTCCAGGTACATCTATATGATATATGTAATAATTATCACACTCTTCAATATTATATCTTGGATATGAACTCCATGGTTTCGATAATATCTTTTTATTATTATTCCATGATATAGGAAAATTAAAATCCATTAATATATTTAGAGTATAAATTCATATACTAATAACAAACATACATTATAACTGCTATATAAAATTGATATTTCATCATTAGAATATATATATACTCATATTATGTACAATATAATGGCCAATATCATACCATATTACATAAATAAAATATTTAGAAAAAGAATATACAATACTCCTTTTTCTGATAATGATACTAACAATACCAATAATACTAACAATAATATTAGCAATAATACTAACAATATTGATATATTATGTAAAAAAATGATATCTATTATTAATCATTATCCAATACTAGTCCATGATGTATTATCTAGTATGTATAGCAATGTATATCCAAACTATTTATACATAAATATAGAGTGCATAGATGGAAATATAAATGTTTTTGATACAAATTTTATTGTAAATAATGGTAAATATTTTAATTATAGATATGTATATGTAAGAATTAATATATATTCAGAAATAAAAACAAATCATGTAAATTGTGCTATTATTGATAATGTAAATAGATATGTGTTAATATTTGAGCCCAAATATCGATTATTGTATGATACTAATATAATCACTGATATAATACAACTAGATAACTATACAATATTAACATCATGTGATATCGGATTTAATATTATAAATAGATTGCAAAATTTTGATAATTATTGTCAAACTTATTGCCTTATGACCCTACATACAATATTAGAAAATGTTGATATATCATATAATAATTATGCATTGATGTTGAATAATGTAATTAATTATAATAATATGATAAATTATTGGAAAAATATGTATCAATATATTAAAATAGGAAATTTTAATTTTGATATTGATGGCTATATAAATAAAGACATGAAAGATATACCATATGATAATACTGTTATTCAGGATGCCGATGGATGGGATATAGATGCTTGAAATGATATAAAGACATATTATTATACATATAATGATAATATATACTAACTGATATACGATTACTGTATATCAGGTAGTGCAATCAGTATTGGTCGAGCTGTGACCGATTGCTAATCGGTTATGCTATGCATTTGTAGGTTCGAATCCTGCCACTACCGCTTATTATTTTATTTATTTTCTTATTAACTGATATATAAAAATATATCAGATAGTGCAATCAGTATCGGTGAGCTGTAGTTGATTCGAAATCAACCATGCTATGCATTTGTAGGTTCGAATCCTGCCACTATCGCTTATTATTTTTTTTATTGCCATACTAACTAATATACTAGCAATAGTATATCAGGTAGTGCAATCAGTATTGGTGAGCTGTAACCGATTTGAAATCGGTTATGCTATGCATTTGTAGGTTCGAATCCTGCCACTACCGCTTATTATTTTTTAATTAATATGTTATCTGATATATCAAAATATATCAGATAGCGCAACCAGTATTGGTAGAGCTGGGATTGATTGGAAATTAGTTATGTTACGCATTTGCAGGTTCGAATCCTGTCGCTATCGTTATATCTGTATTTATTATTAATTATTATGATAATAATAACTATCATTATCATAAATACCATCAGTAAATAATATTAAAATTATATATAATTTTATAAAAGTTTATTAATATTCATATTAAATAATTTATCACTTAGAATACACAACTCTTTATCATTCTTTAATCTATCAATAATCCATTGAGGTAAAGTAACCATTTTGTATCTAGTTAGGTAACTATTCTTATCATTTTCAAGTTTAACTCCACAAAAGGAACTACCATGTCCAATATCAGGCACATAATTTATCTTATCATATTTATTATATTTTCCTAATTTTGTTGATATAATATCTCTATATTTTGAATCAGTAAGCCACTTATTATATAAAATTCCAATTATATTTTTATTATTAATTATCTTTTTTGCCATTTTTTTCCATGCTGATATTATATCATCAATATTTTGGAGGTAAGACTTATTTAACCCCAAATTGTCTCCATATTTTTTGTATCTTGATGCAATAGTATTTAGTATATCTCTAATTATAATGACTGTAATAGCATCATTTTCTATAGTTGGCATATTACTCATATCCTCATAACTTTTGATCAATAATTTATAATTATTTATATATGTATGTTTAAGATGATTACAATTGTTATAATAATATAACCCTAATTTAGGGTTAGTATACGTGTAATTTTCTCTTTTATTTGTTATTCCGCCACAATTATTTAAAAACCAATAAATTATACAGTGATTTCCACTTCTGCAAAGTGTGTAAATATTAATTTTTTTCCCCATTAAGTATCTCCTTTATATCTATATCAAATAATTTTTTATTTAGGTATAATAAATCCTGATCTGATAAAATTTTATCAATTACATCTTCCGGAAGATTTACCATTTTATATCTTTCGTTATAAATATTCTTATCTATTTCAAGATTTACTCCATTAAATGAACTTCCTTCACCAACTTCTGGTACTTCATCTGTCTTATCATTAATATTTGTAATACCAACTTTTTCACCTATTTCATCCCTATATGATTTATCCAATATCCACTTATTATATAAAATTCCAATAACATCATTATCATATATTATACTGTTTGCTAATATTTTCCATAATATTATAATTTGCTCTATCGATTCTAAATATGTTCTATCTAAACCAAATTTTGGCTTGTATTTTTTGAATCGAGATGAAGCCATATTTAAGAAATCCCTAAGTATAATAATATGTTTTATGTTATCACGTGATTTATTATAATAAACATCCTCATAACTTTTAATTAATGTATTATAATTATGAATAAAATCATATGCATACCTACTACAATTATTATAATAATACACTCTAGTATCATGATTCCAATATGCAGATCCTTCATATTTCTGCTTAATACCCCCAAGGTTATCTAACATCCAATAAATTATACAGTGATTGCCACTTCTACACATAGTATATATCTCGTAAATCATATTATAAATATTAGATATATAATCATTTATTATATTTAAACTATTTTTATTCAAAAAATTAATAATATCATGCTCATAAAATCATTCATTTATAATAGATTATTTATATGTCTGAGACACAAACTTTAATAACTATATATACTCTTATGATATTAGAAACATTTAATCTTATATTACCTAATCTTATTTTGTCATTTACGAATATTAACGCTATTTTTGCTATATACAATTACTACTATTGTCAAAAATATATCCAAATGTTATCTATTACATCTATTATGATAATATCTATATTCTATCATCTGATTGAACATCACAAACATAATATGCCAGGAATAGGTATTCTTAATAGTAAATTTTATCATAATATATTCCTTAATCTTGATAGATTATTTTCTGTTATTGCTATAATTACCTGCTATGATCCTATTATATTTTCTCTTGATTATATACTATTTATTATTATAGCATTAATAAGTATGTTTATAGCTGAAAATATAGCTAAAACTGTACCAGTATATGTATTAACTCATTCTATATGGCATCTATCTGTATTTGAAATAGCTAGATGGTTATCCCTAAATTGCTAAATTAATTTATTAAAAAGTAAAAGATAATAGTTTTTATCCACCTAGAACAGCTATACATTAATAACTTTATTAATCTTCTTTTTCAAAATATTCTTCTAAATCTGCCATACATTCCATACATATATCACAATCATTCCATCCTATACATACATATAATCCTAATCTTTGACATCTGTCACAACCAATTTCTATATCCCTATTACCATAATGTTTCCATGCTGGATAATAATAAATTCCGTATTCAAACACATCTCTAAATAAATCCATAATATATATATATTACTATAATAATCAAAATAATTATGCACACTATATTAGAATATGATTGAGATGGATTATTTCCCTTAAAATCTTCGATTAGTTTCATATATATTCCCTTTTCATATAATGCATCTCTTACGCTATTTTTTACATTATATATATTTCTAGATTTATTTCCCATCCTATTTCCTACATAATCAAATAATCCAGCTGTTATAATATCATCAAATATTCTTTTATTAACTTTCATATCATTTTTGTCTAAATATTTATATATTTTAGTTTTGACTTCTTTAACTATCTGATTTACATTATTTACTCTTGTATTATTGTTTTTTGGGTAACCATTATTACATACCCAATTAACCTCTCTAACACAATGTCTGAACTGCGGTGAATTTGGTGCATAATTATTACCACATTCCTCTCCTCTTACCTTTTTACATATATTCCTATCTTGAATATTTTTATTAGAATCTCTATATACCCAATGTTTAATCATTTTATCTGTCAATTCATCTGTTAAAAGTTCAATAATAACTTTACAACAAGTATCTGGTCTTGCCCTAAGTGCATTTTTCCATCCCTGTATTACATGTGTTTTTGGAACTACATTAAAATTCTTAATACACCCATTTTTATCTGTTATATCAGTAGGATTATGATATTTTCTAACCAATTCCCATAATAATTTTCTTAAATTTATAATATCATTTTTGTTTTCAAACGTATAATTTTTTCTAATTATCTCATTACCGACTTGTATAATTATGCCACCTGGATCATTATTATGATTTGGTAAAAAATCAACAGTTAAATATGGGGAAAATTCTTGTTCCATTTGATATACAGCTTTAACACCATCCATTATTTTTGATATGTGTCTGCACTCAGGCTTATCAATTAAAAATAATCTCATATATAACATCTATATATAAAAATTGCAGATATCTAATATATATAATATATATACGATGGATTTTAAACTCCCAAAAAATATATACGATTGGTGGAATAAAGATGATAAAAATTATAAACTATCAAATCTAACAGAAAACCAATTATTAAATATAGCTAATGAGATTAATAACATATTTTCTGATACAGATACAGGTATAAATAATGATACTGCTTTAACTTTACCTAAATTAGTTGTTGTTGGTACTCAGAGTTCTGGGAAAAGTTCTGTACTAAATAGTATTATGGCTATGGACATACTTCCTACTGGGAAAAATATGGTTACTAGAACACCTCTTAATATACAATTAAACCAAGTATCTGAGAAAAGAGGATGGGTTGAATTTTCTGATAATATTATTGATATCACTATACCAACACCAACACAAGAAGAAGTATTGCGTATTATCAATCATATTAAAAAAAAAACAGACCAAATAGCTGGCCCTGATATGGATATTAGCCATACACCAATTAATATGAAAATATTTTCTCCCTATGTACCTAATCTATCACTTACAGATTTACCTGGACTTACTATGGTAGCATGCACTGATAAAGGACAACCTAAAGATATAAAAGATAAAATAGAAGCACTAGTCGAATCTTATATTAAACAAGAAAGAACTATTGTTATAGCCGTTATGCAGGCTAGATGTGATCTAGAAACTGATCTTGGGTTAGCATTAATTAAAAAATATGATAGTCTAGGAAAAAGAACCATTGGAGTACTTACCAAACCTGATCTAATGAATAATAATACACATATTGGTGGATATTTATTAAATGATATATCAAAAAATTTGATGTTGAGTCATGGATATTATGTAGTCAAAAATAGAGGATCATCTGATATAGATATATATGAAGGATTTGAACAAGAAAAAAATTATTTTTCTAATCATACAGAATACTCTAAAAGTATTTATAAAGAACGTGTAGGAATAAATAATTTAACAAAAAATCTTAATGAATTATTGGTATCTTCTATTGCTGAATTATTACCATCTGTTATGACAGAAATAATGGCATTGGATAATACTATTAAAAAAAAATTGGAACAATTAGGAAATGGAATTCCAGATAATAAAGAAGGAAAAATTGCTTTATTAAATAAATATTCATTAGATTTCTATCATGCTGTAGTGGATAGTTTGGAATCTAATGGAACATCTCTAAATACAGGAAAGAAAATAAAAGATATTTTTATGAAATACAGAGATAATCTATCTAAAATAAATCCATTTGATAATACAAAAATATACAATGATAAATATTTTGAAGATATTGTTACAAGCTTTGAAGGAAATCATATGTCATTCTATATTCCACCTGTTCAAATATTAGAAGCTTGTATGACTGATAATAGACTAAAACCTATATCAAAACTTTTAGATATTAGTATGACATGTGTAGATTCTATTGTACATCTTATAATAGATACTATCAGAAATATACTAAAATCAGATATATTTAATAAATATTCACTACTAGCTATGCATGTAACTACATCTGTTACTGATAATGTAATTAGCAAATTAAAAATTAATGCAAAATCTAAAATACAAGAATATATCAATATTGAAGAATGTTATATATGGACAGATGATAATGAATTCAAAAATATGTTAGAACAGGTAGATGTCAACTCATCATCCGAATACATAAGATCACTACTAACATGTTATTATAATTCTGTAAAATATATAATTTGTCATAATGTTCCAAAAATTATTATGAAAAATATTATAAGAGATTTAGAAGATAACTTGTTGTCTTTTATGTTTCAAAATATAGTTGTTGATGATAAAATAAATCTAATAAAAGAAGATACTATTATTGCAGAAAAAAGATCTACCAATATTAAACTTCTTGAACGTATATCAACAGTTAGACATATGACTAATAACATATCATAATTATATAACTCTGATATCTATAAATTAATGAATCTGTAATTTTACCAGATATTTCATAATGATTATTATTTCTATTATGAAATATATATGACTGACAAAATAAGTGAAACTAGACAATTAGAAATTATGTTCAATAAAAAATTTAACAATAGTAAAGCCATTTTCAAAAATGACCAAAATTTAATTGGAAAAAGAAGAATATTCAGTAAATATATGCATGATAAATATGATATTCCAGCTAGAGAAAAAATAAAAAAAGTTCTAGGAGATATTATATGCGACAATCCAGACATATATCAACAAGATATGATCATAAAATCTGATATGTGCAAATATAAATATCTTGAATTACAAGTATGTGCTGATTGGGTGAATGATAGATATCCATATCCTAATCTATTTGTATATGAACGAAAAGCAAAATATGGTAATGACACATTATACTTAACGATGAGTAAATTTTTAAGGAAAGGAAAACTATTCGATAGAAAATCATTTTCTAATAAACCTAGAAGACTCAAAAAATATAGTAGAGAATTTGTATATGATATACCAGATAATAAAGTTATTGATGTATATATAGATCATCTTGATGAAGCTACACTTGCGTTCTATTAGTTTATATCTTCTACATATCGCCATGTAATTAGAATACAACCAGCATATATTGTGTGTTCTGTTATAATCATAATATTTATATGTGTTTTTTCTGGATCACCTTCTATCGGATCAAATTTTTTCAAATAATCATAACATCTATATGCTTCTGCAAATTCAATATCATTTTCTTGTATAGTATCTACACTTGTATTATCACTATCCATTATAAAAAATGGACAAGTATTACCATTATTTGTAATCTCACATTTTGTACATCTAATAATATGCCTCCTAAAATTAACGATATTTTTGCATGTTATATCTAATTCTTCACATGGAATAATCATTATAGGTATCATACCATTACTATCCTCATCTTCCTCATTATCATCATCTTCCTCATTATCATCATCTTCCTCATTATCATCATCTTCCTCATTATCATCATCTTCCTCATTATCATCATCTTCCTCATTAACTTTACTGTCTGATATTACTTCACTGTCTGATATTACTTCACTGTCTGATATTACTTCACTGTCTGATATTACTTCACTGTCTGATATTACTTCACTGTCTGATATTACTTCACTGTCTGATACCTTCTTGCTATACTCACTATTTGGCGTAGTAATATCTTCATCTGTCATACTTATTAATTTTTTCAGGATAATATCTCCTGTAGTTATTTTTTTAATATTGGTATTCTTGGTATATTTTTTATCAAGATTAGCATATTTAGTTATATTCTTAGTATTTATAGGAGATTCAATTATAACAATTTCTCCTATATCAGCAATATACTTATTCATTAATCTTGAACTGAATATTTTGGTATAGAACAAATTTCTTGTGAATTTGGACTTAAATATACTATAACCAACAAATCCTGTATCACCGTCTTTATTTCCAAATGAATAAAAAATAACATAATCCCCAATATTAATTTTACATTCAGAATTATATCCTAAATAAAAACCATCATATTTTGTATATTCTTTCCAATATTTATGGCATATGATATATAGCCAATATTTCATATACTTCAAAAATGATTAAATACTTATTTTTATAATAATTATCTAACAGTTTAACTTTCACTTTTTATAAGCTAGAATTAATAAATAAAATTACATGAATCGAATCTAATGATTATAATAGCAATTTTCTTTGTATATACAACTATCACCATATTTACATATTAAATTTTGTTGTTCATATCCCACATCACCATTATGCAAAAATGTACAATCATCTCTATTACATTTATCTCCATATTTGCATGATATATTTTTAGCAGGCAAATTTGTGTTAGAGTCATGCAAGAATTTACAATCATCTCTATTACATTTATTTCCATATCTACATCTAATAGATTTAACAGATAAATTTGTACTAGCAGGTAAATTTACATTAGTAGAGTCATGTGAAAATTTACAATCATCTCTATTACATTTATTTCCATATCTACACCTAACAGATTTAACAGATAAATTTGTACTAGTAGGCAAATTTGTGTTGGTAGAGTCATGTAAGAATTTACAATCATCTCTATTACATTTTTTTCCATATCTACATCTAACAGATTTAACAGATAAATTTGTACTAGTAGGCAATTTTTTATTGGTAGAGTCATGTGAGAATTTACAATCATCTCTATTGCATTTATCACCATATCGACATTTTCTCTTTTGAAAATTTTGTGTATTATCTAATTTTGGTTGATCAGTTTTCTCTACTAATTCATCATTAGGCAAATCAATATCCTCTTGATTATCAAAATTATTATTATTTACAACTTGAAATTCTTCTGCCATTTATGTGTTTTAGGATGTAATCTGGTAATATAATTACTATAATAATGATAAATATATCTATGGTTTTGTGTATCAATTTTTTTTTGAGGATTGTATATGATTATATATGTCTTTCAATAGCAATATTATGTACATATCAAGATATAATCTATTATAGTTGTTAATTAAAAATAAAATAAAAAAATTTAGTAATGCCCAAATTTACAACAATTATTTGCAAAATATGGGCAATTAGGCCCATTTCTGCAAACAATTGGGTTTGGATATATTATTGAATGGTTAAAAGGGCATTTATCACCCTTTTTACAACCCAAACCAAACTTACATATAATTGGGTTTGGTACTATGACCGAGTGATCAAAAGGACAATTATTACCTTTTTTGCAATAAGTCCCAAATTTACAAAAAATATCGGGATATTTTGGTGTTGGTTTTTTTTCTTCAACAATTATAGTAATAATATTATTATTATTATTATTTGTAATTTTTAAAATACAAGTTAATTGCATTTTTTTTGTATACTATCCAAAATTAATGAACCTATTTGTGATTTCAATTTTCAATTTTTTTTATATAATAAATTCCAATATATCTATATTTATCGAAAATTCTATTATATCAGGCGTATATATGTCTTTTTCAACAGCAATATCCTGCATATCTATAGATAACATATCATCTGTTATAGTTATTAATTGATTATTTATCATAGTATAATGTCCATCTGATATATCAATATCACTATCAGCTATATAGTTAATTATATCTTTAGCAATAGTTGGATACCTTTCATATATTACTCTATTATTCGGATTTATTGTTTCTCTTTTCTTGCCAGTTGGGTTTACTTTTCTAGTAAATGATAGATTTTTTACGATATTATAGTCATACTTTCCTCTATTAACAAGGTATCCTATCTGTATATTATTGTTATTATGGTAAATGCTTGCAATATATTTACTTTTACTATATGATGGTAATTTTGATCCTTTTTCCTCTGTTATTTTGATATCTTGGCGGATATTAAAAAAAAAATTAAAAAAATCATCAAATACTGTTTCTATATTTGTATCAAAATATAATATTGTTAACATTCTTGTTTCTTTCAGATTGAAATTATCTATTTGTACAATATTTTTGTATACTGTTCCAATTTCAGCTATTTTCCGATAATTATTTATATTAAGGTGATTAATACTTAATAAAATATTATACACAAGATCTGTACGATACATAATATTATCAAATTCAAAATATAATTTATTTTTTTTAATTATAATATCTGTGTTATTTTTTTTGTTAAGTTTTTTGATGACGTTATGTCGTTTTATATTTAAAAATACAGATTCTTCATCATCATATACTATATATTTATCATCAATAAGATAATAATTTATAAATTCCTTTAAAGCATCTCTAGCTAGATATAATTTATCTTGTTTCTTATCATATAAAATATATTCATACATATTTGTATATTCTGGAATACTTGATAATATACATTTAGGTATAACACTTGGTGTTTTTATTATACATGCATCAGATAATAAATTACTAAATATTGTTGGAATATTATTTGTAATGTATGCCTTATACCCATAAATATTATATTCTTCATAAACAAATGTGTTCATATATTTAGGTATGTATGATTTAATATATTATTTAGACTTATTCTTTCAGATGGGTTAATTTTTAGTATTTTATTAAGTAAATCAATAGCATTATTATTATCTATTGGATCCATATTTATCCGACAATTTATAATATCCTCCTTTATATTGCTAGTATTTGTGTTATAAAATGGAAAACTGTTTGTCAATAGTACATATAAACATACACCTAAACTCCATATATCTGCATATTCTGGATTATATGATAACATATTTAAAATTTCTGGCGCAGCATATTCAATGCTTCCACACCATTCAGATGTATATATAACTTTTTTTTTTGAGAATATATATTTTAATTTTGGATATTTATACTTTTTATATTTTATAGCTAATCCGAAATCAATTATAGTTACTACTTTTTGTTCCCTATCATACATTATATTTTCTAATTTTATATCTCTATGAGCTATATCATTATTATGTAATTTTATTATAGCTTTTGCAATATTCTTGAATATATATTTTATCTCATTTTCTGGTAATACATTATTTAAACATATATCTACTAAATTAACTCCATCCACTTTTGACATATTAATACATACATCTCCAGATTCAGTTACATATGAATCATAATATATTGGAAAATTATCCTCACCTGACATTTTTTTGAGTGCATAAATTTCTGTGCTCAAAAATTTATTCCCATCATATCCATTTTTGTATAATTTTTTTATATATGCTGATGGAATATTTTTTGTAACAGTTTTATCTATTTTATTATAATATATATTAGAACCTTCTCCTGATGCGAGAAGTATATTATTTTCCATTAGTATAATTTATAATACATAAACTATACTATTTATAATCATTTTATCAATTTTTTATTATGTGTCCATATATCATCTGGTAATGAACATAACACAGATCCACCAATCCAAGATATATAATATCTATCTTTAGGTGCATATATCTTAATCTTACTTTTTGTTTTGTAAATTGATCTAATTGTTTTTACTATATCTTGTGTTAATCCTGTAAATTTACTACCACCACCTACAAGTAATATGTTTTCTAACATTATTCGTCTATAATCTATAGGAGTTGATTTTATTGATTTTATCACTAATTTGGATATATTATTAACTAATTTTTCTCTATATAATTGTTTACCCAATTTATCCACACAATGATATCCAAATGATGACATTACTATCCCTTTTACTAAAATATATGATTCATATATAGGAACTATACGTGTTGTGCTATATCCTATATCAATAACAAGTCCTTTATCTCTACATGTACTATATAATGCCAATATCTGTTGGTTTTGAATTGTTACTCTTTTAAAATTATAATGGTTTAGCATTATATTTATTATTTTTTCTCTATTTACATCTCCTCCATATACTGTATCAGTTAACAATATATCTGTAGTAATTATATTTATATCTAATTTATTGTAAAATATATCATCCCATATATCTATCATTTTATTATAGTCTACTATTACACTATTTTTAATTATCTTATCATTATTTACTTTAACACTTCCTAATGGTTTATTATATCCAGAATATCCATATTTTATATAATATGTTCCATGATCAACAACTATTTTTGTCATAAATATTATAATATCTAAATATAAATGTTATACTAATATTATTATATCAATTTTATTTATATATCGTCTATATCTATATAATGTTTCTAATTGTGTGTATAGCTATATTATTTGGAATTATTCTATTATATGTAAATTTATATACATATATTACCAATAATGAATCTTTTTCTAATAATAAATGTAATAATAGATGCACCGATGTATTTACTGATAGATATATATATAATAATTATCCATATGTTGAATATGAAAATATAAAAAAAATTAGGAATTATCATGATATTATAGGATATTGAGTTATCTTATATACTTATCTTTTTTTCATGTATGATATAATAGGGATTTCTTTTGAGATAATTTTCATTATTGTATGTTCTCCCTCTACTATTGTAACTATTGTAACTATTATAACTATTGTAGTTATTGTAACTATTGTAATTACTATAACTATTGTAATTATTGTAATTACTGTAATTTCTGTAATATCTGGAATTATATATTCTATCATTAAGTTTCTGATTATTTATATCAGATAAATATGTATTATTATAGTCGTCATCATCACTATCTGAATAAAAATCATTATTAGTATCATAACCATTATTATCGGTATAGTAGATATCTATACCTGATTTATACCGTAATTCAACAGGAATATCCAAAGTATTATTATCCCTAATATCTAGTATATTTACACTATCTGGTATATCATCTACTTCAACTGAATATATATTATTACTTTTTAGATATACATTTTCAATACCTTCTTCAAGATATGGTATTTCACCAAGAGTGTTATAACTCAAATCTAAACTTGTAAGTTTGTTTAAACCTATTAATGCTTGATTAATATTTGAATAATCACCTATTGCATTTTCTGATAAATCTAACTCTTCTAGATCTTTTGGTAATTTATTAATATCTTTTACTATATTGTTTTTAATATTCAGTTTAATTACAGAATCAGGAAAATTTGGTAAAATTTTTAACATGTTAGATGTCATATTGATTTCAGTAATACATTTGTTAAATATATTTTCATCAATATCTTCTATCTTATTGTCTGAACAATCAATAGAATTTAGATTTTCGGGAAACTTGGGTAATATTTTAACATTATTGTTTGTCATTATTATATATTTACATTTATCTGGAAATGAGTCAATATGTGATATATTACATTCACTTATATTTAATATATTCAAATGCATTCCTTTTCCTGCAAAATTTAATCCTGTATTTTTATTTAGATGCAAATTTGTCACAGTTTCTGGTATATCATTTGCACTTATTTTACCTAGTTTATTGTTACTTAATGACAATATTTTTATATTTGGAGGTAGTTTATCCTTTTGTATTGAATTAATATTATTACTTGATAATATTAATACTTCTAACCATACTAACTCACTTAAATCTGGAATATCTTTAATTTCTAAATTATTTAACATTAACGATTTTTGTTTATTTATCATATTTTTTTTAATACAAGTTACTACTTTATTATGATCATTAAGTGATTCATGGAAATTATCTAATGTATTATTACTCATTATAATATTTGTATAATGTCTTATTATATAAGATAATTTACTCTTACTAAAATATATTCAATTTTTTATGATTTTTAGACACACTCCACCAAAATTTTTAACCCTATCAGATATTGTTATCACTTATAATGACGGGAAAATGTATAAAATTATACCAATTCATATAGCAAAATATAATATGGTTATATATGATAAATATACAGATGTATTATCACCTACTAATACTGTTGAAAAAGATATAACATTATCATATTGTCCGAAAACTTCTGCTTGTGTTATATATTTTGGAAAATACACTGTATATAAACATGATAAATACAAAAATAATATAATATTACAAGATAGTAAAGACATTGGAAAATTACTAATCCAATTTAATGGTAATTTTATAAATACAGGAACACAAACACCAGCAAAATACCAACCCATAAGAAGATTAAGTACAAAAATAATGACACTAAGGAATGCTATTAGTATGTACAAAGATCCACTGTATTTACATCCACATAAAACATATGAAGTATCATGTACAAAACTTCCATATAAAATAGTGTATGGAATTGAATATGAAATTCCTAATAAAAATTTTGCAAAAAAATATTCTGTTATAATCGGAAAATCTGATGGGACTAATTATATAAAATCATTATATCATACATATTTTAATAAAATGTATGACAAAGTAATAGAAAAAGAAGGATTTATTATGCCATGTTATATAGATTCATGGAAATTATTTTATCCTGAAACTAAAGTTATAAACTTATCTAAAAATTAAATAGATTATCATCTGTAACAGTTACTGTATCATATCTATTTAATATATCTGATAATTCTTTATCTTCTACAATATCATATTTTTTCCTAGTGGAATTTTTTTCACTATGAGAAACAATATCAGCCCTTTCTGATGCTTTAATTGATTCTGTTATATTTGGTCGCCTCTCTGATTGTCTAACTGATTGACTTGCTGTTATTTGCCTTTCAGATTGTCTGGCTGATTGTTTGGCAGATTGACTTGTTGTTGGTTGCCTTTCAGATTGTTTCACCGATTGACTTGCTGTTAATTGCCTTTCTGATTGTTTTACCGATTGACTTGCTGTTAATTGACTTTCTGTTGGCTGCCTTTCAGATTGTTTGGCAGATTGCTTTTCTGATTGTCTAGATGATTGTAATTCTGATTGTTTAGTTGATTGCTTTCCTAACTCTTCATTTTGTTCATTATTACCACCATTATTATTTAATTTATCTAGTTTATTTTTATAGTAATTTATTTTAAGCTGATACATATCAGTTTTTTTTATATCATTTGCAGTTTCTAATTTTTTTATATATTTATTTAGTTTTTTGTTTAAGATGTCGCTGTTCATTTTATATAAGGATTGGATAAAAAAAATTAGAAACTTTATATATACATATGAATATTATTGAGGCATATATAAAATTTTATGGTCAACTGATAATAATTTTATCTGGTATTGCAGGATGTGGGAAAAATAAATTTGCAAAAAATATAAGTAATACATTTGGCATAAAATTAATAAAACAAGCAGATTATGTAAAAGATGGATACACTAATACGATGAAAATCGGTGAAAATTTAACTGTAAATAATCTAAATACAGATGATGCATTTGATTGGAATAGATTATTAAGTGATATTAACAAATATAAATCATCAGGTATTATTGTCACAGGGATCTCATTTCCTAATAAAATAATTAATATTAATATTGATTATCATCTTCATCTATCTATTTCAAAACAAGAATGTATTGAAAGGAAACAAAAATTTCTTGAAAATAATAAAGAAAAATATACAGATGAATATGCTATAATAAATACTCCTTTGGAAAAATTGTATATGAATAAATTAATTTACCCATATTATTTAGATTCTATAAAACAGATGCGCATTAATAAATTTATAAAAGGCACAGGAATATCTGATAATATAATATGGGATAGAATATGGGATGTTATTATAGAGTTTATACAAAAATCTGTTGATAATTTTGCAAACTCTGAAAAATATGTACAATGGAAAAGAGATAATAGTAATTAAATTTTTATGAGATCATAAATATTGTTAATATGACCTGATTTCCATTTGTATAATAATTTACCAGATGATAATAACCATAACATTATAGTTATTACATAAATTAATATGGAATATGCTTTGTAATTATTTTTAAAGTCATACACCGGTTCTATTAGTTTGCAAGTAAAACAATCATCATCATCATAATTACCTAATTTTTTTTTAATATATTTTTCTGCTAAAGTTAATGCACATATATTTTGATTAAATAGCCAATGAGCTATCATAAATGGTATTATAATGCTATGTATGGTCAGGAAATAGTTACTGTTTGTAAATGGGACAATTACAACAAATAGTATATATATTATATGTATTGCTCTTATTATGTATAGTGAAATTTGATCCATTTATATAATAATTTGATATATTTGATTTATATATATATACTAAAAAAATTGATATATTTATTATCATATACATCGTATTATTTAAGGTATATATAAATCAAATATGTCTAAAGTTGCAACTCAATACCTAACAACACCAATTATTAAAATAATTAATAATTTTATTAATGATTATGATGTAGATATAGATTTATTGGAAAAATTATTGGATAGATTGCCAGATAGTGATGTATGCAAGTTAAAGAAAATATACCTAATAGATTGTAATTTAGATATACTGCCAAACATATCCAAATTAACAGCTTTACAAAATTTAGACTTCTCTCAAAATTCAATATCTACCTTTCCAGATAGTATATCAAAACTATCAGAACTTATCAGTGTTAAATTACAAGAAAATGAAATTTCTAAAATTCCTGCAAGTATTGATAATTTATTACAGCTATTCCAATTAAAATTGGACAATATTATTTATAGATATGTTATGTAATATATCTATACATATCAAATAATGACAAATTATATTTTTAATTTATATATCTGATAAAGATC
>Ga0070729_10001967_pt1 | contig 28410 bp, 25 predicted proteins | sample tdDd472_FD_66725 | JGI IMG/M metagenome (GOLD analysis project Ga0070729, IMG submission 66725) | Marine sediment microbial communities from the Atlantic coast under amendment with organic carbon and nitrate - tdDd47.2 | ecosystem: Environmental > Aquatic > Marine > Coastal > Sediment | place...
ACAGGTATTTTCTTAGTGCAAATATTTATTACTTTTGCACAGCATTTCTTAAGGGGCTGACGTGGATTTGACAGCTTGGTAAAGTGATGTGTAAGCATGTCGAGCGTCGTGATGCTGGCTCGTAAAACCCGGATCTCAAACTTTTTAATTGGCGAAAATAATTTTGCTCTTGCTGCTTAATCGAATTATAGTAGATTAGCTTTATTTCAGCACTAGGTGCAGAAACGAGACATCTCGCGGATGCTAACGTTTTGAGGCGGTCCGTACTAGAGATGCTGGAAAATCAGAACTAGGAAGTAATTTGTCTTGCATTATTTCCGAAACTTAAGAGACTAAGGTAATGATCGGTGGCTTTGATCCAGTTATTACTCGAAAATTAAGTCAAAGCTAAACATGTAGAAAGCATATGGCTTCCTTGTCTGGACCAGGGTTCGATTCCCTGCAGCTCCACCAGAACGATTTCAAATTATTTCAAAACACTTCAAATCCCTTTACCACAAAGGGATTTTGTTTTTTATTCATTTTTATTTTTTCAGCTTTTTTCTATATTTGTTTCACCTATCGTTCACCTCGAAGAAAAAAATCAATTTAGGTGAAACATTTTAACTAAACCCGCTACACATGGCTGATTCATTTTCATTGAAGTTTTATTTGAATAAAAAAAAGACCAGGGGCACTAACGAATACAAAATATATGGTCGCTTAATCATTGATAGAAGAAAGAGCGAATTCGCGACCAGCTATTTTATTGATGAGAAGACATGGGATGTGTCTAAAGGTCGCGCCAAAAAGAATATGGCCATTAATGATGAGTTGGCCGTGTTAGAAGCAGAGATTAACCGAATAAGACGAAGGCTGCTAGATGAAGGTAAACCCGTTTCTTCGAAGGTTACTTTAGAATTTCTCAAAGGTGATCGCAAAGAAAAGCGTTTTTTATTGGAGTATATGGAAGAGCATATGCAAAATATGAAAAGCAAAGGTGAACATGCTATCAATACATGCAACCATTACAAATCATCCTATAATATTTACCAGCAATTTTTAAATCAACAGTTAAAAGCGCAGGATTACCCGCTTAGTAATATTAACTATGAGTTTCTTGAGAAGTTTGACACCTATATGATATCCGTTTATACGGATAATCGCGGTAACAGCGTTAAACGCAATACGGTCAATAAGCACCACTCCAGACTTAGGACTATGCTGCATAAAGCTGTTAGAGAAGAGATTATTAATAGAAATCCGTATTCAAAATTCAACTTAAAGTACGATCCGACGACCCGAGGCTTTCTTACCAAGGAAGAAATTAACCGGATAAAGGAGCTTGATTTCACCAATAATCAAACACTTGACCGGGTGCGTGACTTCTTTCTTTTCTCATGTTATACGAGCTTGCGCTATTCTGATGCTTTTAACCTTCGATTAATCAATCTGGTGTATACCGAGGACGGTAAAAGGATGATTTCAAAGAATATGGATAAAACTAAAGAAGACGTTTATATCCCTATCATTAAAGAAACGCAGAAGTTGATTGATAAATATAATAATGATCCGGCACGAGAGCTGCAGGGATTTATCTTACCACGATATACTAATCAAAAGCTGAATAGTTATTTAAAGCATATTGGAACATTGGCTGCAATAAGTAAAGAGCTAACACATCATGTGGCACGGCACACTTTTGCAACTGTTGCGCTAAATAATGGGATACCCATTGAGGTCGTGCAGAAATTACTTGGTCATACTCAAATACGGACTACACAGATATATGCGAAGATGCAAGTGAGTACTTTAGAAAAAGAAATGGAGAAATTTGATTTATAATTAACCTATGCAATTAGAAATATTAAAAGGGAAAGAGATACAGTTCATACAGAGTATTGATATTTTCTTACGAACGATAAATAATAACCAACAGATTCAAGTGCTATTAGACTGCTTTAATATTAAGTCCAAAGATTTTGATTCTGCATATGAACTTATTGAGAGAATTGATTACCAAGTGATTTCAAATGCATTTGAACGCTTACACACAAAGAGGAATATCACTACAAATAATGCAGGAGAAAAATATCTTGTCTTTTCTACTGATAATTTTTACACCTTTTTAAATTCATCGCAAGGCATTCAATTAATTACCATATATGTTCTTTGGAATACTTTATCATTAAATAGTGAGGCTAATAAAGTAAATTCTGAAGCGCAGGTGGCTTATGTATTTTATATGCTTATGAATGAGTTTGAAGCATACAAAACGGATATACTAAACAACCACTTCAACACTTTAACATTTAAAAGCAGTCTCCTTGAATCTTTTCCTTTGAGTATCTTATCGTTTACAGCACATACTCATTCGTACTACACCAATTTCAATACAAAACTCACACCAATTGACATTTCACTATATCAATACATTTTATCTCCACACCTCACATTATATACAATAAATAACGGTCTTGTCTACAGAATAGTGAATAATGAATCTGGATATGATATTTTCTTTACCGAACTGACACATAAAATCGAAAACACAAATATTGAGAAGCTTGACTTTTCTACTGGCCTAGTTATTCCATATGAATATGAAACCATAGAAGAGATTGAACTTGTTTACGTTAAAACAGAGAGCATCCTTGTTGATAATATCCAGAAACAATTTAACAAATACTCGAACCTTTTAAACTTAAACCCAACGTCAAAGGAGGTAAACACAAAAAAGAAAGCGATTAATACGTTTATTGCTATAATTCACTCCATTGTTGAGTGCACATTAGCTAAAAACAAAGCAAAAGCTCATGTTATACAAACAATAACAGGATTAATCGCCTATGATTTCAATATACTAAAGCTAGATACCGAATTAAGCCCAAATGATAATTCGAAAGCGGACAACGACATAATAAGAAAAAGAGTAAAGAATAGCCTCGAATCTAATAACAAATTAAAACTAATGTGTTAGGACGAACTTACAATTATTTTGGGTTAACCTATGTTATTTTATTTTTTGGCGGCTTAAACACAAATTCAGGTGCGCAATTTTGTCACCATGAAATTTTCTAATACAAATCGAAATAACCCGAAGGATAGTAAGGTTATTAATAGTGATGAATCACTATCTCTAATATTCAGACACATTTTTGGTGATGAACTAAAAACTCTCCATCAAAAAATTGAAGAAATTCATCAAGTCATTACAAAGGGAGATTTACCAAAGTCTCAATGTTTGAGTGAATACATCTCCGAAAAAGATGCTAAAGCGGAGTTCAACCGTAAAACTACATGGTTTTGGAATCAGCGCAATAGTGGAAAACTGCTTTATAAAAAGCTAGGTGGCACTGTATATTACCTAAAAGAGGACTTGTTAAATCTATTGAGCGATAAATAATGGAAAATACATACCCTAAAAACAATCCATCTCACGGACTTAGCGAGCTAATCAACAAAAAAATGCACAAACTTAATACCGTTGATAAAAGTAAGTATGCTGGATATTATAGGCAAACATGCGCAGAAATAAGAGAGTTAGAATACCTCAATGAAGGTTTAAGCACACTCAGAGACTTTGGCATTCTAGTTGATATCCAAAAAGCAATCGATTTTCATCAGTCAGCGGACAGTAAACTATTAATTGTTAAAATCCCTCTAACAAATTCCCCAAAGAACACCCATGCTGCACTGCTGGACTTAACAGAAAGGGGGCGACATGTCTAATCAAATATTTGATGCTTTTCCAAAACCTATACAGGACTTTACCATGGAAGCCAAAATTGGACTTAACTTTCCTATAGAATATGTACTTAGTTCTGTACTATATACAACAAGTATTGCAATTGGTAATACTCATGAAGTACGAGTTAAAAACGGTTGGCACGAAGGAAGTAATTTATTTCTGGCTATTGTTGGAGAAACAGGTGTTGCAAAAAGTCACGCTATCACTCTAGCACTAAAACCTTTGCTCGATAAAAACCAAAAACTTTTTAGCATCTATCAAGAGCAAATGAAAGACTACCAACAATATAGTAAAGGAAAAAAAAGTGAAGGTACTGAATCCTTAATTGAACCGCATTTGCAACAGTTATTGGCTGATGATGCTACTCTTGAAGCTATGTACCGCATCCATCACCATAACCCACGTGGCATTGGGGTTTACTTTGATGAATTGAGAGGATGGTTTAATAATATGGGAAAGTACAATAAGGGCAGTGATCAGGAAGTATGGTTAAAAATATGGTCACGCAAGCCAATACTCGTTAACCGTGTTTCCAGTAGCCCAATCTCAATTATGTCACCGCACATTAGTGTTATTGGTGGTATTCAGACCGACTTACTTTCAAGTTTGTTTAAGGATGACCGTGATAAAAATGGATTTATTGAAAGAATACTATTTGTTACTTCCCCCAACTCCAAAAAGGAAAACTTTTCGGAAGAAGATATGCCAAAGTCAGTTTTATCGCATTATTCTCAGCTTATTAATAAGTTATTGGATATGCCTATGCAGAGAAGTAGTAACGGCACTCTACCCCCTGCCCTATTGGAATTATCAACGCAAGCCAGAGGACTATACATTGATTATTACAATCATAATGTCAGCATGGTAAATAGCAGTAGTGTTTGCCCAAAAACAAAAGGCTTTTACGCCAAATTCGACACTTACACCATCCGTTTTGCACTAATTCTGCAAATGCTGTATTGGACTTGTGGCGAAGAATCAAAAGACATTATTAGCGAACGTGCAATGGAAGGAGCTATTACTCTAAGCAACTTCTTTTTGAACAATGCACAATCGGTAATCGAAAAAACCAAAAACCCAACAAAACTAACGAATGAACATCGAAAGCTATTTGCATTTGAAATTCTTGACCGCAACAATATGTCGTATAGAAATGTAAGTGATATCATGGGTGTAAGTCATGAAACGATTCGCAAATGGGATAAGGCTCGACTTGACAATTGACAGTTGCCACGTTTCAAAAACTTGCATAAGCAACAGATTAAATGGCAATTAAAGAAGAGGTTTATAGTTCCCTATTGTCAACTTAATAAAACCAGATGCAAACACTAATTGACACATCACTAATTTATCCAAAGCTACAAACCAGTGTTTATATGCGCATTATGCCCAAAAATCACACTAACCAACTGTCAACCGTCAACTCTCAAAAGAAGTAATTATGAAGAAACAATGTATACTTTGCTCCTCAGTATTTGAAGCTAAACGCGTAGATGCTAATTACTGCTCCGAGAAATGCCGAGCCAAAGCCAACTATGAAATACGCAAAAAAAAAGCAAGCGGTGAGTTTTCACCGTCTAATTCTACAGATAATTCACCAATTACACAACCGGAAAAAAGCGTAAAACCTTGCAAAGGTGAAGTCGATGGTGTGATTAAAATAGCAGAAATACGGCAATTAATCGAGAATTCAGAACGTGCTATTACTGATTTATGCGCATCTAACAACACAGCTAAAGCGCAGAAATCCTCACTATTAGCGCAAAAAACTCAACTTAATACGCAAATAATCGAATTAGAAGAAGTGAAAATCAAAAAGTTGGAAGCGATGTTACGCTTATCTGACATAGATTTGTATAACACATACCTAAACGGTGACTACCAAGAAGCCATTAAAAGCAATAAACCTTTTCCTGAGTTCAAATTAATAACAGCAAACAAACTCTCTTTGGAGTCATCTAATGGTATTCTTTTTCAGATTAAAAAGCATCAACTAAAGGTTGAAAATCAAATATTAGCGCATAATTCTGAAACTAGTGCGCTAAAAAATAGCATTTGCCAATTAGTGCAAGAAGAAAAAGATTTGATGGATACTATTAATGAAAATAATGCATCCATACGCTTTTATCAAACAAGAATTATCCGGTTAGAACAATTATTAACTGGATAAGCAAAATACTACTTATATAAACACTAATTCTCTAATTCTTATTGGCAATGATCATTCGTTTATTTTTTACTGTGTCATTGCCTCTAATTTGCTCAAATAATACTAATCATTATAAAAGAATCCAGTATAATTAATGTCTCTTATTTATAAGGTATCCTCTGATTAGTTACATCTAAAATATAAAGCTATCTCATCTCCTCAAGCAAAGCATCAAAGTCTTCTTCTAATTGTATGTCTTTTACAAAATTGTAAAGTGTTAAATTTCTCACGGCATAATAGTCTGACCAATATTGATAGAGCGAGCGTATATATTGTAAGCGAGCGTTATCCTTGGCATTTTGCGATGCGGTTAATTTCAAAACATCCGCATTGCCTTTTCTAAATCGTGTTGTTGTTAGTTCATAACTTTGGTGTGCCAGGGTGTCTGATTTAGCGGCTGATAATACTTTGTTATGCTGAAGGTTAAATTCTAAAACTTTAGTAACCACTTCTTGTTCAAAAGACGTGATGGCCTGCTCAGTGCTGATGCGTGTAATTTCCTGACGCGATTTAGCCAGTTGATATTGACCTTTACGCTTGCCCCAATCTAGGATAGGGACGCTCAAGCTTACCCCAAGTTGCTGGTACTCGTCAAAATCAGGCCGGTACACATTGCCTATCTCGCCGTTAACCGGAGTGTCGTTAATGTAGTCGTAATACCCATCTGCCTTATTGATACCATACGAAACATTCAGATTGGCCTGAAAGCGGTTTTCAGCTTTCGCTTGAGCGACCTGCCTTCGTGCATCAATTAGGTTTAACTCTTGTTCGAGCATTTCGGCATTTCGCTCTTTGGCCAGTTGTAAGGCCTTTTGTTCAGGTATCGTTAGCTCTAATATGTCGGGTAGCTCCAGTTCTAACTCCAAGTCAGGTGAGAGGCGCAAAAAAGTCAGTAAGGCTTCTTTATTTTTGCGGTATTGCATTTGTGCTTCTTCCTGATTAATGCTTGAATTGTTTTTATTTAGCTCCAGCTCTAATAACTCATCTTTTTGAATAGTACCCAATAAAAAACGTTTATGTGCCACTTGTAAAAGCGTATCGGTTGTTGCATAATTATATTCTGCCATCTCCAGATTCATATGAGCAATAGCCAGATTGAAGAAATAGTTGCATCCAGTGATATTGGTTTGCTCTACGTTGTGCAAATACTCTTTCTTAGCCTGTTCGTAGCGTTTAGGCTCCATCTTCCGCTCCCATTTAAAACGGTTGTAACCAAATAATTCCTGGCTATAGCCTACTTGAAAGGGGCGGGAAGAAAACTGGGTGTATGGACTTGTGTTAAAGTTTTCATTACGCGCTAAATCCGACTGAATAAAAAATGTACCACCCGTTGCAGCAACATTTTGGACTATTGCCAATGATGCATTGGAGTTGAGTGTTTGGGTTCGCACATAATCTTCTGTTTGTGTAATCGAGTTATAGCGCAACTGATTGGCATTTGAATATGAAATCAGATCGGATTTAAGCGTTAACGAGGGTAGATAATCCGCTTTAAAGTTCTTGTATTGCAGATGCCCGACAATATATGTGTTCTTCACCAGAAAAGACTGCAAAGATTGAGCTTGCGCAAAGCGAAGAGCGTCGTCTAACGATAACTTCATTGTTTGTTGACCTTGCGCCAGGCAAGTTAAGGTGATTAAATTCAGGAGTAAGAAATATCTTTTCATTTCAATTAATTATCATCGTTTTAAGTGGATCAGTTCTATCTTAAAATATAGGCTATTGGGTCGTAGCAATTTCTTTGTTTCGATACAAATAATAATAACAAAGCGGAACAAAGTATAGACTCACGAGTGTACCTATTGTCATACCACCGATAACAGTTAATGCCAAAGGTTGCTGCAGCTTACTCCCCATATCATTTTGAAAAAGAAAAGGAAGCAAAGCCAGGATGGTGGTTAAGCTCGTCATTAAAATGGGCTTAAGCCGGCGATGTCCACCTGTTTCAATGGCATTTAAAAGACCATAGCCTTGTCGACGTAATTGATTAATCGTATCAATCTTTAATATGGAATCGTTAATAATGATGCCACTCATCACGATGATTCCGATCATAGCCATTAAATTAATGGTACCTCCAAAGAGCCAGAGTAAGCCCAGAGCTCCCGCAATATCTATGGGCACTTCCAGCAAAACGATAAGGGGTTGTGTGAAACTTTCGAACTGGGCTGCCAGAATAAAATACAAGAGAGCTAATGCAATGCACATGACTATCAATAATTCTTTCAATAGCATTTTGGATGAAAAGAGCTTGCCGGAAAAACTAAGATTCATGTCGAAGTTATGTATGACTTCGCGCACTTGTCGAATAAGAGTTTCTGTCGTTTTTTTGCCCGTTGACATAAATGGAATGGGTATATACTCCCCCTCTTTACCGCCATAGAGCGTTTTGTATGATAGTTGCCGGTCAATTTCTACGAGCTGATTCAATGGTATTTTGAGTCCGTTGCTATTCGGTATTTTTAATTCTTGTAAAATGGTATTTAGGGTTTTTACTTTATCACTGATAACAATAGGGATATAGAGCGTTCGTGAGCGAAGGACACCAATGTGGTGCGCATTTAATGCCGCTTTAAGCTTTGCAAACAATGTATTCTGGCTAACCTCATAAAGCGCCAGTTGCTCTGGTTTAACACGTACTTTAATATGCTGGTTGGTACTAACCGGTTCGATGCCGGCTTGGGCGAAGTGATTTTGTAAGGTATCAATGAGTAAGTTGACTTCTTGTACCTCGGGCACACCTTTTGTTTTTTGACTACTAATTCTGGTTACAAAAGGAGCTTCATGATCTGCAAATAAGCGTTCGAAAATTGTTTCAGGAAAACGAAAATCAATGTTGGCTTCCGGGTACTGTTGACGAACATACTTATGCACTTCCTGTTCTATCGCTTTCAGATTTTGCGTTTCTTTCAGATGCAGGTAAATCACAGCTTCACTGGCTGTTAAATTCAGGTCTTTATGCATCAGGTACTGTTGCCGCCCAACAAAAGAATTTGTCTGCAGGGTTTTATCTTTCATTAGCTCCAGCAAGTGGAGAACTCTTGTGCGGTTCTCATTCAGATGGATGCGTTCGTTCCAATCAATGGTGACAACCAGCTCTTGTTGTTGAAAAGCCGGGAAACGCTCTTTCTTCAAGTGCCACGACAAGATTCCCGCCAATGCAATTAGAAACAAAAACGCGGGCATCATCCATTTGCGATTTCTGAACACCCAATGCCACCCTTTTTCATACGCCGTTTCATAATTTATTAACTGAAAACGTTTCTTTTTATCAGTTGTTGAGACAGGTAAGATCTGTTTTCGCTTATCGGCCCTAAGCCAGAATAACCGGTATAAGGTAGGTAGCAAGGTAACGGATACAATTAGTGAGACGCCCAATCCGATGGCAACAGCAATAGCCTGATCGAAAAACAAGGCTCCTGATATGCCACTGATATAGATAAGGGGGATAAAGACCGCACATGTCGTTAATACCGATGATATAAGGGGGCGCATGACTTCGTTGGTACCATTGATGCAACTCTGTGCTAAGGTATTGCCTCGCTGCATGCGTTGGGTGATATTATCAATCACGATAATAGAGTTATCGATCATCATACCCACCCCAAGTATTAGTCCGGATAAAGAGATGATATTGAGTGACAAACCGACAAGATGAAAGAATAGTAGGCTGATGACGAGTGAAACAGGGATGCTGATACCTATGAGCCAGGGGGAGCGCATGTCTCGTAAGAACAAAAACATAATAAGGAAGGCTAAGACGCCACCAATCACCAGGCTTTGTTGTAAATTGCTAATAGCTAACTTAAGAATGCCTGTCTGGTCACGTGCAAGCGTTAGTTCCAACTCGGGGAAATCTCGTCTGAAAATATCCAGCAACTTATCGACTTCGGTTTTAAGATCCTCCATACGAGCATCACTTTGCTTTATAATTGCCAGAGATAGTGCGTCTTCATGCCCTTGTAAAAAAAGACCTTCACGGCGTTGCGAGCGAATCCCTATCTCTGCAATGTCCTTAAGTTGAAGTAGGCGTCCATTGGCTTTCAAATAAAGATTACGCACATCTTCCACATCACTTAAGGAATTGGAGAAGCGAATGTTATACTGGTATTGTCCGTCGATCACCTGTAGTGATCCCAATGTAATGTTATTCTCTTTGAGCACCTGCTGAATCTGTGATTCCTGCAAGCCCAGTGATTGCATCTGTTCGGCATCAGGCAGAAGGTACAACTCAGGCCAGAGTTGTCCGGTAATATCCACCATAGCAACCTCAGGTAATTGCTCCAGACGCTTTCGGATAACGGCTTCGGTGAACTCACAAAGTTCCATGAAACGACTGGAGTTATTAGTTGCTTCAGCAGGCTTAACATTGATGTAGAAAACCGGCAGGTCGGTGGCACTGGCCTTGATAATAGCCGGACGATCAACGTCTCGTGGCATAGCATACATGGCAGCATCTACCTTTTCATTCACATCAATAAAGGCATAATTAATGTCACTGCCATATTTAAAGCGCAGGCGGATGAGTGAGGCGCCATCGCGTGTCTCACTGCTGATATCATCGAGATGTGCCACCTGCATCAGGCGCTGACGCAATGGCCGCACGATAGTATTCTCCAGCTCTCTAACGGAAACACCTTGCCGCTCTACCTGAACGGTGATCTCAGGAATATCCACATTGGGCATTAATGAAACAGGTAATAGACCTGTTGCCACAGCTCCTAATAGGAGTATGGCAATAAAGGTCATGAGGACCGCGATGGGACGGTGTATGAGGAATTTTATCATTTTTATTTAATTGTTTTTACTTTTAATTGCATCATCAGCGGCAGCCAAATGATGATAGCTAATAAACTAAATACCAATCCTCCAATTGCCCCTGCAGCCAACGAAAACCAGAAGCCTTCATCTTGGCCTCCAATTAAAAAAGGAATTAAGCCCAAAGAGGTGGACAGGATGGTTAATAGAACGGGTGTTATTTTATGGTTAAAGGCTTTCAGGTAATAATTGAGGCGAGGGCCCAAAGGATGCCGGCGTCTGTATTGGTTGTAATCGTTGAGGATATAGAGTGCCGAATTAACACTCAGTCCACACAGTAATACCATGGAGGCATACCCCCCTTGATCAAAGGGAAATTTAAACAGAGCGAAGGTGAGAAATACCCCGATAAATGATAAGGGGATGGTGGCAATCACCGCCAGGGGTTGCAATAATGATTCGAGTAAAATGGCACAAATAAAGTAGATGATAATAATCACCAGAAACAATAAGCCATACTGCGATTTCTCCTGGTAATTCCAATAGCGATTGGAATTGCCATCTTCAACGCTATAGCCTAAGGGAAGATAGGCTTTAATCATTTCAATCTGTTGCTTAAGTACCCGGCTCGATAGCTGATAAGGGCCAATAAAATCATAGGTAACATACAGCTTGTATTGCTGGTTGAATTTATTGATTGAGCTGCTCACCCGTTCTTTTTTGACATTGGCCACATTCTTAAAGCGCAGCTGCTGTCCGTCAATGCCTCTTAAAGGCGTGTTTTTCATGTTCCAGATCGAAGCACCTTCGTCATTGGTTTTAAGTATTACCGGGATAAAGTCAGTTTTATAAGGTACATAGCCTGCCTGTATGGATGATTTGCCAATGGGTGCTAATTCCTGAAAGAAAGGCCCAATACTGCTGCCTTGATAAGCAAGCTGCTTCAGGTTTACATCAGCTACGAATTCATAACGCGGCTTGCCTCTCCATCGGTTTTCGGTGCGGACAAATACTTCTTTAATACGCTGGTGTTTGAGAAGCTCTGCTTTTAGGAAATGGGCGTGTTTTTTCAGGTCATCATAGTTGTACCCCTCAAGAGCAATGGAACAGTTATGATAACCATCATGTAGTTTATTGCTAAAGCCTCGCCCAACACCAAATACGCCAAAGTCGGCTCCACCGGTCTCTACGGCTTTGGTTTCTATGGCCTGCTTAAGGTAATAGGGAAAGGAACTGTTTTCTGCCTCTTCTTTAAATTTTATATTGATGGTTGAGTTGTCGATGCTTGAGATATGTGATATAAAGGTTTCTATCTCATCAAAGCCCGACAGGAAGTTCTCCAAATCGAGAAAAAGACTGTTCATCTGCTGCAGTGTGGCACCATCGGGCATGCTGACATTTACATTCAGCTGAGTGCGCTGATGATCAGAAGCCCCTTGATGTTCTCCCATGTATGATGAGAAATAATACATACTTCCTCCTAAAATACGGTTGAGCCAGGGTTTAACATCACTTACAAAAGTGGTGTTGCCCAGTGTGTTATTATACCAATTTTGGCCTTTAGTAAGCTCTTCTTCCGTCTGACGCTCCTTGCCAAGTTGATCGGGTAAAAGATGAATGGGAAAGCCAAAGCCCCAAAGGCCAATGAGGATAAACAACCATTTACGGCGGGAAGAAAAAAGAATAAAACGCTCATAGGTATTTGTAACGCGTAATACCCATTGCTTCCGACGACGGTGGTATTTGCCTGCTTGCTTTTTAAGCGGATACCTGTCCATGAGGGCCGGAATAAAGAATAGCGCGACAAAAAGTGAGACGGCCAGGTTAACAATCATAACCAATGCAAAGTCAACGAGTTTAAGCCTTTGGTGATCCTTTAGAAAAAAGATAATGGACAAAGCCCCAATGGTTGTTAAGGTGGCAGCCAGTATCGCCAAAAAGACGCGTCTGTTACGGTGGGTGCGTATATGATCGACCATCACAATGGTATTGTCGATGATGATTCCCAATGAGACGGTTATACCGGCCAGTGAATAAAGGTGGATATCGATTTTCAGCCAGTAAAAAAAGATGACAGCCACCGAAAGATTAACCAGCAGGCTAGTGCCAATAATGATAAGGTAGCGCCATTGTCGGCTGATGAGTAGCACAAAAAGCAAGAGAATAACAATGGCCAGACCGGAACGAGATAAGATTTTTTGGGTTTCTGTTTTTAACTCTTCCGAGGCATCATAACTTTTTATCAACGAAAAATTTTCCGGAAAGCCTTCTTTTAATTGTTTTACTTTCGCTTGTATTATCTCTGCCAGCTCAATTTGGTTGGCCCCCTTCGCCGAGTATACATTCAGGTAAATGGTATTAAGCCCGTTTATTCTAAAATAGCTGGTTGGTTCTTGTTCCTTAAGGCGGATTTTAACCACATCGGTCAAGTAAATCAATCGACCATTTCGGTTTTTGACGATAATATCTTCCCAGTTGAGTTTATGTCGTGTTTGTCCTTTAAAACGAAGAAAAATGAACTGATCTGTATTGCTTTGCTTAAGCGTGGTTCCTCCCAGTTCTTTACTCTCCATCGTATTGCTAATGGCTTGCCTGATGTCGCTTGCGGTTAACTTTAAATTATTGAGCTGTTCCTTATCGTAATGAAGTTCCCACTCGAGTGGCATAGCCCCTTGGGCTTCTACTTTATCAACAGCTTCCATAAGACCTAAAGCAGGTACTATATGTTCCTCGGCGTAGTTTTGCAAAGACAGGGAACTGCCTTCTCCGTTTAGGGTGTAGGTCATCAAAAGTTGCCGGCCACTATTACTGCTATTGGTGCCACTTACTCTGGGGCGGCTAACACCTTCGGGTAACTTATTAGCAACATGGCGCATGAGCGAACCTACCTCAAAGCGTACGGCATCCATATCTATATCATCCTTAAAGCGTAAGTTGATATGACCATAGCCTTTGGATGAGGACGAGCTGATTTCATCCAGTCCTTTAATAGAGGCCAATATGCCTTCCAGAGGTGAGGTAACTTCTTTCTCTACTATCTCGGCCGAGACATCATTCCAGCTAAATGATACAAACAGATTATGGCCCTTAGTGGACGGTTGTAACTGCACACTAAGCATGGGAATGAGTGCCAGACCGATTAAGGCAAGAAGAAGGAAGATAATGTTAATGGAGAAGGAATTTTTCATATTGGGATATTAAACAGAGATTCACGAAGGCTATAACAAAACACATTGAGTTTTTTCGATATATCCCTGATCATTATCAGTTATTTTCTCTGTTAGCACCATTTCTTTTTATCTCAACATATTCTCTAAATATCCGGTTGCGTTCCTTGTATAAATTTAATCCCCTATTAATCATCAGAAATATGATAACAACAACAGCCAATACAAAGCTATAACTAAGTAGAATAGGTAATAACATCATAAAATATTTATTTAAGAACTTATATTAAAATTGACATTCAGAATTTCTCATTTATAATAATGAAAAGAAGACTATTCATTCACCACTGGCGTCTCATGTGCCAGATTAAGATTGTTACTGATGATCACTTCCTGCCCCTCTTTAAGGCTTTCATCCGTTATGGTTACTTGAGTAGAATTTTCGTCTCCTGTTTCCACATATACCCATTTGGCGACATCATGGTCCTTAATGAAAACAACTTTTCTATTTTGACGGTAGAGTACTGCTGACTTGGGGATTATAAGACAATCAGATTTATTATTTTTAGCAAGTACTTTTACATTCATCCCATCAATAAGGCATCCATCATTATTTTTTACCTCTGCCTGGACGCTGATCATGCCATGTTTATCAATCGTTGGATTAACCGCTGTGATCTTGCCTTGATAGCTTTGCTTATTATTGGCATACGGTAGGATACTAAGGTGTTGACCTTTCTTGACCTGTCGCATTTCCCCTTCCAATACAGTAAACTCAACCTGCATCACTGCATCAGCTATAAGTTCACAACAATACTCATACTGCGATGACGGATTGTGTGCTTGTGCCTTTAGATTTGCTATTATACCGTTAAAAGGTGCTTTTATGCTGGTGCTTGCATAATTGCGCTTAGCATCTTTTAGGTTGCTTAAGGCCTGATTATATCCACTTCGGATCCGTGCCATCTTAAGTATACTCGCCGGTACTTTAGCGGTATCTTTTAGGGCATAGCCATAACCTAAGAGGTGATCTTCCAAGTCGATCTGTGCTTTCTCATATTGGTTACGTGCATCATCCAGTTGTTTACGGTATTTAAAGGGTTCTAACTGGGCAATAAGGGCTCCTTTTGTTACCCGCTGGCCATTATGCACCTTTACCTTATTTATTTGTTCACTTACCAGAAATGGGATGACAGCCTTTTCTTTGGCTTGCAACTTACCGTTACTCACCAACTCCTGTGCAAAATCACCTTGGCTGACAATGGCTGTCTTAACTCTGACTACTTCTTTCTCGGTATAGGATTTTTTGGCGATATCACTATCTTGATCAGTATCATTTCTTGTATCGGTGCAGTTCCATAATAGAGGTATAAAAGTGATAAGTATGATGTAAATACTCAAGGTCTGTTTTCTCATATCATAATTAATATCGTGTATATTTTTCTCTCGAAGGCAGATTGCTAAATATATTGTATTCGGATAAGAATCTATAATTAATCGACCTTCTTTTATTTAATGTTCGCATTTATAATTAAAGCGTTACAAATAGTCATTATTATGCCGAAGCATACAGTCTAAAAGTAAACCTAAATATTCGCATTAAACTTAACTTCTCCTTTTACAAGTAATTTTTCTGCGCCTATTTCTGAATTACAAAACACAGTAATACTTTTTACAAAACGACCTGGGTACTTTGCATCGTATGTGACTTTTATCTCTCCTGACCCTCCAGGTTTAATTGGCTTTTTAGGCCATTCTGGCTCTGTGCAGCCACAGCTGGTTTTCACCATTTGAATGACGAGGGGATTTTCACCTGTATTAGTAAAATAGAAAACTGTCGTTTTAGGGTTTTCTTGTAATATCTGCCCCATATTTATTTCATCCTGAATAAATTCAATATTTGTCGTGCTAAGTTTATAACTTATAACACCTTCATTCATTACATAAATCCAACTCAGTACAATTATAACTAATACTATTATTAATAATACAATCTTACTTTTCATATTTAATTACTTTTTAAAATTTTTGTTAACTGATATCCAGAATTACCAGTTCTAATAAATCTTAATGCGGCCGAAGATACACTGGGTAAAATAACAATAAACAAAACCTGAAGTACAAATAATGATGGAAAAAAATAACGGAAATGAGCCCCAGGGCTATTAATGGCAAATGTTGCATAATAAAGAAAAGCCAGGGAGTAAACTAATAAAATGGAAACGATAAGCTGTTTATTAATTGTGAGCCTTTTGCGAAAATTAATTACCACCAATAAAACTGAAAATAGATTTATAAAAAGTAGTAAGGGGCGAAATAGAAATAGCCAATTACTGGAAAAGTTGAAATACGTTCTGATAAACTTATTTTTCTTTTCATTTGGTACAAAAGCATATTTATCAGTGAATATTGGTTGCCAACTTGGTATATCCTGCCATTTGCCAATTTCTGTATTCCAAAGAGGACTTGCTAATCCCCAGGAATACTTTAAATATTTTAATTTTTCAGTAAAAAACAACACCGGCTCTTTATAGATCATCCGAAAGTACAATTGAGTTAATTCAGCGGATAAGGCATCATCAAATTTAACTTTACCAAGTATTTTATGCGAACTGGAGGAGTATTCACTATGGTATTTAGAATCATGTTCCATCCTCAAATCATCTAATGCAATATCTATTTTATCAAGAAAATCTTTATGAACTGGATATTTCGACAAGGTGGCTAAATTTGAATATTCAAAGCACCACCCCACAACACTGGCATTAGCCTTATGCAATCCCATTAATCGTGGTACAATAAAAGGCATACAAGCAACTACCGTTAATGCAATGCTAATCGGTATTATTCGTTTTCGGTTTACGCCCCCCTTTATAGTGGATACCCAAATGAGTAACCCAATAAGAACAGGTAGTAGCAGTACCGAATTAATCCGGTGAGATGTTAATAAAAAGAAAGCAATGATCAAAACTACAACCCCATGTGGTTTCTTTTTATATATGCGAATAAAGGCCAGAGAGAGCAATGCTAACCCAATGGCTCCAACCGAATCAAAACTATGAAAAATTGCATAAACAGAATTAACCGGCAACACTAAAACAATTGCAATTAAAACATTGGTTAATACATCCTTTTTAAATTCATTGGCCAAAAGGAAAAAACTGATTGAAAAGAAAAAAGCTTGGATAAAAATATAAAAACCAACCTCTCCTGTAAGACCATAAAAAAAAGACATCAGAAGCGAAGGAATTGTTGGATGATGATCAGACAAATAAGGGTATGAATGAAACAATCCTCCTTCTGATATCGCTTTAGCTAATTCCCATCGCGGGTGTGAATCTGAATACAATATGCCAGGGTAAAACATAAAACTCAAATACAAAGCGTAACACAATGAAAAAATATATTTGAACTTTGGAGAGCACAAAAACCGATATGTTACCTCTAAATAATCCTTCAAATGTTTTTTTAATAAATTCATCCTTATCAATTTATTTTCTTTCCAATCCGTTCCCAACAGATATTTCTCTTTTCATGATTCAAATCCTTACTCCAAATAACAAACATGGCTTTCCCTATGATATAATCCTCCGGCACAAAGCCCCAGTACCTTGAATCCTTGGAGTTATGCCGGTTATCACCTATCATGAAATAGTAATTGTTTTTAAAGGTATAGTCGGTAGATAACTTTCCATCCATCCACCAGCCCTCGGGCTTTTCTTCCACTTTTGCGTGCTCAAATTGTTCCAGTACCCTTTTATAGCGGATAATATTATCAGTAGTCAATTTGATCTTCATCCCTTTTTGAGGTATCACAAGCGGGCCAAATTCGTCCAATGACCAATTATAAGATGTTTCTTTAGGAAACAATCTCGAACTTATCTCCTTAGGATACACCATTTGTTGGATGGAATCATTACAGTGAATTACTTCAAGTTTCTTAAGTTGTGAGTAGGCCAAACGAACCTCGGTATATCTAGATTCATCTTCTGCTTCAATTGTTTTATAATTGACATTTAACAAATCCAGTTGTTCATGCAATCTTATTGTATCCTCACTCCAAACATTATAGTAATTCATAACAGAAGAGGCTTCCGTTATTTTATGTCTATTAATGACTAGTTGTCCTTTTGATATAAATAAGGTATCACCCGCTAGTCCAATGCATCGCTTAATATACCGTACTTGAATGTCCTCAGGGTATTTGAATACCACTACATCATTCCGGTTTAATTTTCCCATCCCCTCCAATCTTTTTATGGGCATACCGGACTCTGCAGGATCGGCCAGAGCCGTTTCATTCCAAACCAACATATGATTTATCCAAGGAGTTTCAAATAATGATGACGGTAGTAAGGGGCCATAATGCACTTTACTTACAACGATATGATCACCTGGCAGCAAAGTTTCTTCCATCGAGTTTGTAGGAATATAATAAATGGAAAACACAAACAAACGAGTTACAACGGCCAATAAAATAGCCAAGGGCACTAACAATACATGGATAATTAACCGCGATCGTTTCTTTTCATTGTTATGTCTGACAACCAATAACCAGATGATCATCCAAACGCCGATTAAAACGGCCAACCAAACAACTCCAATTAAAAGCACTACCAGAGCTACAACTCCAATTGCATATATTATCCACTTTTCTAAACCTTTTTGCCCCATTGACTTAACTAAATAATGCCTACACTTTTTTCTGTTCATGTATTAAGGCAACCACAAAGCCAGTAACTATTGTTTGAAAGCCCACACAAATAAGGAATACAGCCGGGATAACCTGACGCATAAACAGCTTAGGCTGCATATCGCCAAAACCAGAGTTACTCCAGAGACCTACATTGATAAAACTCCATACAATACCGGCTATCAACACAAGGCTGCCGGTTACTAAATTTCGCTCAAGACTCGGCTTTTTGAACGTCTTTTGAATAGCCGGAAGGATATGCCTGAACGTATAATTCTTGACAACCGAATGCAGAAACAGCAATTGAGTTCCCAATAAAGCGCCCACCATAATATAAAGCAGGGTATGAATATCTAATTGAAGATGAAACAGGTGTACAGGCTGAATCGTTAGTATACCTCCCATCAGCAGGCTAACCATCAATAATACTAAACCCGGATACAATAAAAACCAGTTTGGAGCATACATGATTAAAAACCGTAAATGACGCCAACCATCCCGCCAGGTATTTAAATGCGGTGGGCGGTTCCGGCCATCCTTTGATAAGGTTGTGGGAACTTCAACAATAGTTAATCCTAACATCGTGGCTTTTACAACCATCTCAGAGGCAAACTCCATACCTGAAGATTTCAGGTCCATCTTTAAATATGCCTCTTTGGTAAAGGCACGTAATCCGCAATGAAAATCACGTACCGGGCTTTTAAAAAAGAGACGGCCAATAAAGGACAATACCGGATTACCCAGGTAACGATGCAGCAAGGGCATGGCTCCCTTTTGAACACCTCCCCTGAAGCGGTTACCCATCACCAGGTCATATCCACTATCCAGTTTCTCTATAAAAGGTTTCAGGTTTGAAAAATCATAACTATCATCCGCATCACCCATCACAATGTATTTCCCCCGGGCGGCCAAAATGCCACCTCTTAAGGCAGCTCCATAACCTTTATCATTTACATGTACTACACGTGCCCCAAATTCTGTGGCTATTGAAACGGACTCATCACTGCTGCCATTGTCGGCTACAATGATTTCACCCTCAAGATTATTTTCGTAAAGAAATTGACTGGCCTTTTGAATACAAACAGGCAGTGTCTCGGCCTCGTTTAAGCAAGGCATAACTATAGAAAGTATCATTTGTTGTTTATTATTTTATAAATAGTAAAAGAGCCGTTTTCAAAGCAAGGTTTTAACCATTCAGGAGCACTTAAAAGAAGATTATCCAGTTGATTATAATCTCCCATAAATTTATGAATCACCAGGTAATCCCCTACATCCCTTATTTTCTCAGGCCGATCATTTACCAGGCAACTTTTACGTTTGGTATACAGAGACATCACCCGTGGTTTAAAAAACACTATGGAACTGTTAACATCCGTTTCTTGTCGAACATACTCAAACATTTCTTTTGCATTGGGTGTTTCCGGTCCCTCAGTAAATTGATGGCCGGAAAAATGACCTGGTAAACTATTCATTGTATCGACCGTAAGGCCAATCAGAAGGAAGACCACAAACACCTTTGCCAATGAAAAGCGATGCTTCTTTATTATAATTGAAAATCCAATGACCTCCAATCCCTGCATCAAAAAATAAAAAATTAATGGCAATTGAACATACAGATAACGCGTGGATTGGTGTGGCCAAATTAAGAGTAACACATGTAAAAATAGCAGGAACAAAACCATCTCCCTGTCTTTATGCCAGCGTTTGACCATACCTATATAAACCACAATTAATACTACCCAGGTAAAACCTGGCTTTATATATGGTCCAAACAAGCCTGACAATTGGATACAATAAAAATTAAAATTACTTTGAATGGTTGACGCATGAAATAACTTAAAATGCCCAAAATGTGCACCACTACCTTGTGGCAATATTAATTGGTATAGAAGTACAAAGAATCCTATGGATAACCACATAATTGCACGGAGTTTATAACGGCTTTGGTTCATATGCACACATCTATCCTCAATTAATTCAAAACATTCATGTACTGCAATAGCACCAATCAACAAATACCCCTCACTTCTGATAATAGTCGTGAAAAAAAGAATAAAGCCTGTCAACAAAGCTTCAATACATGTCTTAAAACCAATTGTCTCGGTTTCTCTCCGTTTCTTAAATCTTCCATATGCATACAACGACATTAATACAAAAAACAGAAAGGGGAACTCCGACAGTACATTATCGGAATAGAACCATAGAGGTGTATTCAACAACAAACAAGCCGCCATAAGCAAACCATTCACCTTATTTGTTTTATCTTCAACCAGCCTGTAGGTCAAATAGCTTGCTCCAACAAAAAAGCCTAGCACATACATTTTCATCCAGAAATAGTTTAGACCTACTAATGCTATAAAAGGCACCAACAATATTGGCCATCCCCACGGATACAACTCCGGTGAGAAAGTATCGTAACTGGAATGCTGCAAACTAAAACTATTCATCGAGGCTATTTCTTTAACATTACTATTAATAATGCCTTGAGCTTGATGAATATAGAGTGCAAAGTCTCCTCCCCAGTTGTGATAATTAGGATTGATTGGAAGCCATAAAGAAATGATTAATGCTGAAATAATATAAAATAGAATTGTCAATATTCTAATCTTCGAAATCATTTTTTTAATTTGTTATTTTAACAAAGTGGCGCTAAATTATTATTGATGAAATTGAGAATGTACTATTTACAACCAATGAAAAATTTTATTATCGAATATTTATTAAGTAAGTCTACTTTTTATTTGAAATTATTTCGAGAAACTTTTTTAAAAAAAATGGAAACCTATCGTCAATAATAACAACTTCCAAACTTATTAGATCTTGATCAATGATTAGTAATAATGGCTTTCCACTCCTTAGTTTATTTAATTTATGATTTTGATAATTAACACAGGTAACATGCAACATATTGCTTAAAACTTCAAGCTTACGAGCATTTTCAATCTCTGTAGCAATTATAATATTATCTATGATTTCTGTATTTTTAATATCTTTCAAATTATTCAAAGCCATTTCTTTACAACTACTACAATCGAATTTACCATAATACAAGACTGCTGTGATTCCTTCTAAATTAGCATTATCTTTTACCTCACATAGAATATTTTTTAATAACTCTTTCCTTGTTTCGCGACTATTTAATTTTGTCCCAATAAGCATGTTTTTCTCAAGATAATTGGAATATAAAGTCGACTCCAAAACTTCTTTCCGTAATTGTAAAACATGATTATTTATTTTTAATAGCCAAAGACATAAGAATAATAACGACATAGCCATCGTAGCGATTACATATTTATTAGTTCTCATATTCAATTGTTCTTAATACTAAACATCAACAAAGAAGGATTACTTCCATCATGCAATTTACTATTCTCAAATAAATCACGGTATTTGTTTAAACCCAATAAATATTCCTTTTTTGATTTAAGCCTTTTATATCTCTCAATCTCTTTATAAGGTTCAATTGCAAAAATTAATTCCTGAGATGTTTGTCCAATTGGATGACTATTTCCAAGAAATAAATGATCCACATCTGAAATAAGCTGACCCCACTCAATTATTTTACTTGTACTAATATCACAGAATACACTGTACTCATGATGTTGGAATACCACTGAAAAATAGAGGATATCATCAACCAACATTAAATGTTTAATTGCATTAATTATTCTTCCTTGAACATCATTATTATAAAACAACTTCTCTAAATTCTCTTTAGATAGTTCTTTTGCTTTGGGATGAATAAAATTACCATTGAAACTAAATGAAGCATAAAGCTCTCTCTCATTATTCGATATGGAATATATATTACTATCAAAAGGCATCGCAAATAAACAAGTATCCCCATTTTTGCAGAATATATCATGGGAATAACCAATACTATTCTGTTGTTTTGGAATTTTCTCAAACCTTTTTACCACCTTTCCATTTTTACTACATATAGTAAATTGTTTATTGCTGAGAGAATAAAAATTTGAATAAAATATAAGATTTTCCTCATCTAATACTCGAAAGGAATCAAAACAATCACACAATTTAATTTCTCTAACGTAATCACCCAATGAGCTGTATATCAGAAGTTTTTTTCCAATCCCGTCTAATACAAGTAATTTATTTGCCCACTTATCATATACAATAGAGCTTAATGAAATATATTCAGTCGGCCCTTTTCCTTGACTGGCTATTTTTTTTATAAAACTACCCTTATAATTAAATACAAATATTGATTTAGTTATTTCCTTATCCAGAATATATAATAGGGTATCATTTACTATTATATCGTCAATATCTCCGATTAAACAATTTTGAGCTGTTTCAAGATTAATAGCTTTTTTTAAATTCAAAACTTTACTACAACCAAGATATTTAATTTCATCCGTCAGGTTCACATTTATACTAGTTATCTCTTTACTATCTAGTGTATCTGAATCACATGAAATAAAAATGGTAATAATAAACAATAGTAATATATCTGATATTTTCATTTTTGTCTTTTCAAAATTGTTTAGATCATCGAAAGAAGGAATTTGAACCCTACATATATACTTTCATCTGATTATGAAATTACAGCTTGCTCTAATTTAGCATCTATAAATTCCTAACTATATTAATAGATCACTCAAATTCCTTCATCTCAATTACGAAAACTCCCTTTTAATTCGGAAGTGAAGCATAAAATTGAGCACAGGTTAATTGTAGTTCAATGCATGAGACAAGGGTGCCACCTGTATGACATAATGTTTGCGCATTTTCCCACGTTGTCCCCCATGCGCCATTAGCATCAAAATCCCAGCCGACTGGAATTGTGAAAGTTTTACCATGCATGGTGAAATTAATAGCATTTTTCACTACACCCTTTCCACTTTTGCTTATTGTACAATCCTTTTGCTCAACTTTAAAGCCATCATCATCAGTACCTCCATTAGCCCCTGTAACGCCAGAATCAATTGGATTTCCATTTGAATCAGTTAAATATGCATGTGCAATTTCTACACTAAACGGATCACTTAACGTTGTTGATATATTCATTACTAGTGCCACCATAAACACCCCAGCAGCAACAATTCTTAAAATTTTTTCTAATTTTGTTTTCATAGTTTTTTAAAGTTTTGCACGGTCTGGTTTTGTTTCACGACATTTTATTTGGACCGTGCATTTAACATCTATTTTCATTTAATTCATGCCATAAAGGCATCCCTAGCTATTCATAGCCTTGCAAATAAACACCAGATTTTTTTTTAAATATTCCCTCCTATGTCACAGTGCACCTCCTATCTTCTTTAATTATATCATTTAAGTCATTAATACTTTTATCAATAAAGTCAGTAGAGTCATTTGTATCCTTAATCAAATAAATAGGCCTGCGCTTACTTTCCATAAATATTTCCCAAAGTATTCCCCCATAAAAACCAATATTATTAATTGAAAACCCGAAATAAAGTCCACTAATCACCCTGTTCGTTTGAAGATCATTAAAAAAAGTAGGATTAAATACCAGTAAGGTAAATAATGGAAGAAGTAGGAACTATTTTTCGTTCGCATAAAGGATATCAATGGTTAGGTAATTCTTATTAAAACTACCTCTCTCTCTATTGCTTTCAAAATTATTTACTCATTAATTATTTATTGGTATTTTTTACAGATTATCTGTCGATTTTGTTATTTATCTTGCTATACTATAAAGATAGAATTGCTCCATAATGGTTTATAATCTTGTACGCTAAGCGGGAATTTCATGGTATTTCGTAGAAATATCTAACATTCACCATTTCAAGCCACCTTTTTCACAAACTCAATATCAACAAGATAGCTCATATGCAATCGTATAATGATTTAGAAGGCCTGTGCTTTTTGTGATATAACGTCAATAGGAGCCATCCCCAAGGATACAACTCTGGTATAAATGTATCGTAACTGGAATGCTGTAAGGCATAGCTAATCAAAACTATTACATCATCAAAATGCCCTTTTACAATTCCTTGCGCTTGGTGGAAGTAGAGTGCAAAGTCACTGCCCCAGTTATGGGCATCATTCATATTAAAACAAAGTATTAAACTATAAATCAATTGTAATGAGTAAAAGTATGGTTCCACCTACTCCATACCTCTGAAGTTAATTAGTAGCAAATTTCTATTTTTTTTAGTTTTCAAAACATATTTCTTTACGCTGCCAATCTTAGTCGAGCTTGAATACTTATTCTTCCTTATGTATATTAATCCACAAATTACTATTAATTAATTAACTCCACGGCAATGGCAGGAACAACATTTATTTGATTAGGAGCCTTTAAATAAACGAAGGAATCATCAATTTTAATGGCTCTGGCAACATTCTTAACCTTTTTTGTTTCATATGTTCCGATAACTGCTCCAAACCAGCTACCATCAGCGTTCTTCCAATGTCCAACTTCATCATCTTCTATAGGGATAAACATTACTAAAGCATCAGAGGCTTTCATCTGTATATCGAACTTAGATAAATCAATAGTATGCCAACCGCTCTTTTTTGCTTCAAAAAATATTGGGTTGATACACATATCAAAGAAATTAATTGAATTTTCATTTTTGTTGGCATACATTTTTTTCTTGCAACCTAAAAACCTAATAATAAAAGGATTTTTAAAATTACCTTCATCCGTAACATACACATACAAGGTCTTAACAATACTTCCAATTTCTTTTTTTTGCACATTAATATGTACACCATGACAAAACCCTGCATTCACCGATGGAAATCCATAGGCAATTCCATCTCTTTTAATTACTTCCCCAAAAGGTATACCCTTATATTGCTTTTTTATTCTTTTGTTAGAAACAATAACTTCTTTTAGAGCATAATTTTCTTCATCTAATTCAATAATTAAATTACATATATTTTTGTGATCTAAATCCATTTTTAAATCTTGAAACCCAATAGCTGATATGATTAAGTACTTCTCGTCTTTCACACTTATAGAGAAAAAACCACAACTATCTGCGCATGTGCCTATTTTGCTCTCATTCAAGCAAACAACTGATGCAAAACTAATCGGTTCGCAAGTTTTAGAAGAAATAATTCGTCCTGTAACTGTCGTATTTTGAGCAATTAGATTAATTGAGAAGAATAATGTAAATACAAAACTTAAAGATTTCATGATTAATCATTTTGTTGTTTATAATAGTTCAAGAAGTTTTCAAATATATCATTAGTATTTTTTGATGCATGATAAGAAGATTGTATTATTCCATCTTCATTTACAATTGAAATTAGAGGAGTTGCCCCCATAAAAAACTGTTGATACTTATTAGAAACCATAAAAATTCGATTCCGCCACCTCATAAAACGTCGGTCTTTATTTAAGTACCTAAGTTTAAAACCGTTTGTTAAAATTATGTAGTCTTTTATTTTAGCTTCCTCAACAAATTGTTTAAAATTGATCAGTTCTTTATTAACACAAGCTTGACACATATCTGAATCAAAATATAGTAAAACGCAAGGGAAATTAACTGCGTCGTGTAGGCTACTTCTATTACCCATGTAATCTATTAACTCATAATTTATTATTTTATTACCATTCAAGCTCCAATTAAGTTTTTGTAATTCAATGACCTCTGTGTAACAAGTTTGCAAGTTTCTCATATCTTGGGCAATTTGCATATGGTTAGTTCTAATCTTTTTTTTAATATACAAATTATACCCTATACACAATCCAAACAGTATAATGATGATCACTATGATATAACGGCTCATAATTATGATTTTAGTTTATATAATAATATAGCAGATCTATCAGCTACACCTAAACTATTAATCAACGATGATGCCATAGGATATTTAGTTTTATCTATCTTCATTAATTTATAATCTTCTACAATTTCATCCTCAAGCAACACTATATAAAATCCATTATATGTGCCCAATGGAGAGGGCAACTGAGGGCCATTGGGGGTTAAACTAATAGAAGAATATATCTTAGAAGTATTTTCGTTCCTATTATAGGAAACCATATGAATGTTTTTAGGTTCTTTAAAAACATATCCAAAGCAAATTTTATTAGGGTCCATGATAACATTCTGAATCCATGTCGCTTTACTTCCTTTCTCCAATGATTTCTCAAACTCTTGCGCTTCTTTGTAGTTCCAATATTTACTTGGAATAGCATATTCTCCAAAGCTTACGGAAAAGATTGGGTTGACTCTTTCTTTTGTTATACTATACACAGTCGAGATCTCATGTGGATAAGCATATAATAAACTATCTCCGTTTCTTGTTATAGTGTTCGGATATGACAATTCTACTGAAGCAGGTATACCTTCAATATTTAATTTTGAATATCTTTTATTCTTATAACTGTACATGTTAAATCCTCTGTATTTGTTAGCTGCCAAATCCTGATCGCTAATTATTAATAAGTTTTCTCTATCAAGAAATTCAAAGTTTGTGATTGGCGTCATTTCAGATATTGATTCTAATACAGATAATTCTGGAAAAGAATAAGCGATATATTTATTATTTCTATCGTTAATCATTAATATGCTATCTTGTCCATTGTAAGTAAAGCTTTCAAAATTAACATATTCGCCAGGTCCCTTGCCTCTTTTATCCAAATGATTAATATATTCTCCTTTACTTGATAAAAAAGTAATGGTTTGCGTATAATATAAATCATGCATCATAAATATATTATCATATGCCTTAATATGATTAATCTCACCCCATACAATCGAATCTGGCAAAGTCAGTTTTACAACACAAGCACTATCCACAACCTCCTCTAATACAGCCTTATGCGAATTGGACGGATCAATTTGGATTTGCATGCAATTTGGCAAATTCTGACTGTCATCACTACAAGATGCAAATAAGATGCATATCATAAATAATATAGTTTCCTTCATTACTAAGATTCTATTAAATAAATTTCTCTATTGCTACTATATGTTTGATATTTCAATTTCTCAGAACCTGAGTTTGACATTTCCGTCAAACTCAGGCCCCTAGTTAAAAATCATACGTAAACACACATACATATCCACACTTTGCTTTACATCCATTACTCAAAAATCGTTCTATATGGTTCGTCATTATGCATTTTTGACCATCGCAAATAGTCTCACCAGGGCATTCAGGTAACCCAAACCCGCCGGTAGTTGGTGAACTAGTTGCACCATTACTGTCATCAATTGGATTACCATTATCGTCAGTTAAAGAAGCGTGTGCGATCTCAACACAAAAAGGCTCGCTTAAAGCTGTTAGAACATTCATTACCAATGCAATAACAAACACCCCAGCAGCAACAATCCTTAAAGTTTTCACTAATTTTGATTTCATAATTTTGCATTAAGAAAATTTATAAATATGAATTATACATCCAATTTAGGCATTACATATTTTTACTCTAAAGTTTAAGCTACAATAAATAAACGGCACCAAATTTAGATGCCGTTTCATAATTATATTCCTATATTTAAATCGATTTTTTGACATGTGCATGTATACCCGCATTTAGCTTTACACCCGCGAGCCATAAAACGGTTTTTATGTTGTGACACAATACATATTTCAGCCCCACATGTTATCGTCCCAGGACATTCAGGTAAACCAATTAAATGCGTAGTCGGTGTATTCGTTACATTATTACTATCATCGATTACATTTCCATTAGAATCAGTCAAAACAGCATGTGCGAGTTCAATTCCAAACGGATCACTTAATGTTGATGATATATTTACTACCAACGCCACCATAAACATCGCAGCGGCAATTATTCTTAAAGTTTTTTCTAATTTTGATTTCATAGTTTTTTAAGTTTTGCACGGTCTGATTTTGTTTCACGACATTTTATTTGGACCGTGCATTTAACATCTATTTTCAT
>Ga0070729_10001968_pt1 | contig 28405 bp, 26 predicted proteins | sample tdDd472_FD_66725 | JGI IMG/M metagenome (GOLD analysis project Ga0070729, IMG submission 66725) | Marine sediment microbial communities from the Atlantic coast under amendment with organic carbon and nitrate - tdDd47.2 | ecosystem: Environmental > Aquatic > Marine > Coastal > Sediment | place...
TTAATCCACTGCATCGTGCAAATATGGATTATTATCACTCAGGCGAACACTTCCATCTTCTTCATCTTTCAATGAAAACCGGGAAATTTCCTTATTTTCATCATTCAATTCATCGAGCCTTAATTTTTTACGCTGATAGGCAGGAATATTTTCCATAAAATCAATCTGGTCCTGTTCCTTACTTTCATGAAGTTTTTCAGAATACTTCTTCTTGTCCTTCATATACTCTTTGATCTCAGCTGAAGTGCGATCACTACCACGTGTTTCAACAGTAAAGGCTTCTTCAATTTCATCATCAAAAACCTTAACTCCTTTAATAAGCGGCTTATCTTTTACTTCAAACTCAATCTCTTTCTGAACGGTTTTCTTCGAGGTCGAAGAAACAGGTCTTCCAGAAGAGTTTGCTAAATCGTAACTACCTCCTTCTGTGCGATCAATATCCAAAGGTACAGTTACACCCTCCGTTTTTCTACGGGCATAAATATCAGGAATGTTATTCATTCCGAAACCTGTAGCAATTACAGTTACTTTAAGGTCATCACCAAGACTCTCATCGTGGCCATTACCCCAAATTAAATCGGCTTCAAATCCGGCAGCATCCTGAACATAGTCGGTTATTTCACCAATTTCGTCCATGGTAATTTCTTCATCTCCCGAAGTTACATTTACCAGGATATTACGTGCACCTGAAATATCGTTATTATTTAATAGTGGAGAAGTTAAAGCCATGTCTACGGCTTTCATTGCACGGTCTTCTCCAGTGGCAATTCCTGTTCCCATCACGGCAACACCACTATCACACATTACCGTTTTCACATCGGCAAAATCGACGTTTATATAACCATGAACGGTAATAATTTCAGCAATACCTTTGGAAGCGGATGCCAAAACATCATCGGCACGTGCAAAAGCTTGTGAAATCGGGAAGTTTCCGTAGATCTCCCTTAATTTTTCATTATTGATCACCAGCAAAGAATCCACATGCTTTTGCATCTCCTCGATTCCTTCCAAGGCCTGGTTTATTCGTTTTTTTCCCTCATTCTTAAAAGGGATCGTTACAATACCAATAGTTAAAATCCCAAGTTCTTTGGAAGCCTTTGCAATAATTGGTGCAGCACCGGTTCCGGTACCACCACCCATACCTGCAGTAATAAAGGCCATTTTAGTGTTTGTCTGCAACACCTCCAAAACATCGTCAAGATTTTCAATGGCTGCATCCTTACCAACACCAGGCTGGTTTCCGGCACCAAGACCTTCCGTTAGGGTTCCTCCCAACTGAATCTTGACAGACACAGGACTGTTTATTAAAGCTTGTGCATCTGTATTACATACTACAAAATCCACATCTTTGATTCCAGTTTCAAACATATGGTTTACGGCATTGCTACCGCCTCCTCCAACACCAATTACTTTGATAATGGAAGATTTATTTTGGGGTAATTCAAAGTTCATTAATTCATCGTACATATTGGTAACTTTAATGCTTTTGGTAAAGAAGTTAATCGTCTAATCTGGCACCCTTATCGTCAAAAATCTCGGTAAATGTGCGTTTAATCGAATCAAATATTCCAAACCTGGTATCTGAAGCCTCTACCGTTTCTTCCTCCATAAGAACGGCCTCGTCTTCCTGTTTTTCTTCAACAACCTCAACAGGTTGTGGCGCTTCGGTTTTAATCTCATCCTTGTGCTCTTCAAAATACTCGATACCTCTTAACAACAAGCCAACACTTGTTGAGTACATAGGTTGCATAATATCTTCTGAAGTATTTGAGGCAAGGTATTCGGTAGGCAGACCAATACGTACATCCAAACCTGTGCGGTATTTCACAAGCTGAGGAAGATGACGCAACAATGCTCCTCCACCGGTTAATACAATTCCGGCTCCCAGTTTATCTTTAAAACCTGAATTTTCAATTTCGAAAGAAACTGCATCTATAATCTCTTCCATACGCGACTGAATGATATAAGCCAGCGTTTTGAAAGAAATTTCTTTAGGATCACGACCGGCAATTCCTGGTATTGACACCACCTTCTCTTCAGGGGCAATATCTCCCAAGGCCGAACCGTATTGTACTTTTAACATCTCAGCATATCGCTGTAAAATCTGGCATCCCTCTTTGATATCACGGGTAACCACATTACCACCAAATGGCACAACAGCAGTATGACGAATTACATTATCGTAGTAAACTGCAATATCTGTTGTACCTCCACCAATGTCAACAAGTGCAACACCGGCTTCACACTCATCAGCGGTTAAACAGGCAGCAGAAGAAGCTAATGGCTCTAAAATCAGCTCTTTTACATTTAAACCGACCCTGTTCACACACTTTTCAATATTTTTTGCAGACGAAATCTGTCCAATAACGATATGAAAATTACCTTCCAGCAATTTACCCGACATACCAACAGGACTATTGGTTACATCTTCGTTGTCGACAAAATAGGTCTGTGGTAAAACATGCAAAATCTCTTCACCAGGCTCAATAGGAATTCGTAGCATGTCATCACGCAGTTCATCAACATCAATTTTTGTAATCTCGAAATCGTTTTGAGCACCAATATAGCGCTGACCACGATTCTTCTGACTACGAATATGCTGACCGGCAATACCAACAAATACATCATCGACTTTTTCACCAGTCCTTGCCGTTACGTCTTCAACAGCAATTTGTATCGCGTTAACAACCTCCTGAATATTTGTAACCACTCCTCTCTTAACTCCTTCAGAAGGAGTTTTACTCATTCCCAAAATCTCTAATTTGCCATTTTCGTTTTTACGTCCCAGAATGGCAACTATTTTAGTAGTTCCAATATCAACTGCTGCAACTAAGTTATTCTTTTGAGCCATCATCCTATTTTTTTTGTACAAATTACCTGATTACTATATTTCAAATTAATGCGATTATAATTATTCCATCCTTTTAATGGAAAACCTTTTTCATATAGCGCCTTAAGCTTTTTAAATTTATATTCAAGCTCCGATGCATCTCCAAATTCTATAACATGTGCACCAACGCGGGGTATTAATTCAAAACCACCGTTTGAATTCACATAAACTTGTTCTATTTGAGCTTCCCAAAAAGGACTTTTCTGAATAAAATTAGCTATTTGAAAAATATCGAATAATATATTTTCTGATTGTTTATCAATAAGTTTTGAACAATTTAACGACACATCCTTTAGACCATCGATCTTCTGGTCGATGTGTCCACTTACAATTAAAACATGCGAAGTGAATTTTCTCGACAAAGGCATGGTACTTCCAAGCTGATCGATATAAAAACTATGCCCGTAACGATTATAAACACGAACAATTGGTCTGCGCTGCTTAATTTTCACATTAATAGACCCATCAACAGTTTTAAAAACTTCAGCATGGCGAATCACTGTTTTCTCATTCAAAACTCCTTCTAATACATTGGTATTAATTGAGTTTAGATGATAACCCATTATCTCCATCTCATTTCGCTTCATAAGGGCAACAACATCATCTTCCGAAACAAAATTATTTTCCAGGCTATCGGTAATAATTACATTAATATTACTGCATACCAACTCATCACTTTTTGACGCAGCAAAGCTAAAAGCTACCACCAGGTATACAATCAGCGAAACCCATATGAATACGTTCTTTACCTTTTTCAATGTTTTGGTGTTTTTATCTGGTGTAATCCCATTACTATATTATAAATTGGCTCAACCATACGGTCGATATTTCCTGCGCCCATTGTTACAAGCACATCAAATTCTTTATTATGCATAAAACCGCATAAATCATCTAATTTCACCATTGATTTTTCTTCCAGCGAAACTACATTATAGATAATTTCCGAAGTAATCCCGGGAATCGGCTCTTCGCGTGCAGGATAAATATCTAACAATATTAATTCATCAAGCAATCCAAGACTATCCGCAAACTGACCCGCAAAATCTTTGGTACGACTAAATAAGTGAGGCTGAAAAACCCCTGTAATTTTCCGCTTAGGGAACATCGCTCTTACCGAGCTTACAAAAGCTCTAATTTCTTCTGGATGATGGGCATAATCATCAATATACACCACATCTTCTGTCATTAGCTTTACATCAAACCTGCGCTTCACTCCTTTAAATGAACATAAAGCATTCTTCAGCGCCTCTGCACTTACGCCATTTAACAAAGCCATAGCTGCTGCAGAAACCGCATTCTCAACATTTACACGTCCAGGAATCCCAAGCTTTATACCTTTGATTGAACCTTTTGGGGTGTGCAAACAAAAAGTATAATAACCTTTTTCTAGTTTCAGGTCCTGTGCATAGAAATCAGCCTCTTTGGTTTCAACTCCATAAGTATAAACTTTAAGTCCTTTGGGCTTATCCAACTCTACACCATATTTCAAAATCAGTTCACCATCGGGTTTAATCTGCGAAACGAATTGCTTAAACGCATTTTCAATCTCAAGCTTTGTTCCATAAATATCCAAATGATCAGCATCAATTGCTGTAACAATTGCAGACTTTGGGTACAGCGTTAAAAAAGAGCGGTCAAATTCATCGGCTTCAACAGTTACAAAACGGCTCTTCTTATTAATGAGCAAGTTATTCTTAAAATTTGAAGAAATCCCTCCCAAAAAGGCGTTACAACCAATCGACTCATTAAAAATATGCGCCACCATTGTTGAAGTTGTTGTTTTCCCATGTGTTCCTGCTACGGCCAATGCATCGAGTTCTGTAGTTATTAAACCAAGTACCTGAGAACGCTTCATCAATGCATACTCATTTTCCTGAAAATAGCGTAATTCAGTATGTGTTTCAGGAACAGCAGGTGTATAAACCACCAATGTATTTTCTCTTTCCGCAAAAAAAGCTTCCGGAATAAGCGCTTTATTATCTAAGAAATGAATATTAATACCATCCTCAATTAACTCCTCTGTTAATTGAGTTGCAGTTCGATCGTAACCGGCCACTGTTTTTCCAATGGCATGAAAATAGCGCGCTATGGCACTCATTCCAATACCACCAATTCCGATGAAATAGACATTATTTATCGACTCAAACTGCATATATTATAATAACTTTAAAATTTCGTCTACAATTTTCTTATCTGAATTATGAAATGCCATGTTCAGGATATTGGCACTTAACTCCTTTAATTTTTCAGCATCCTTCACAAGACCTAATGACTCTACACACAATCTTTCGTCAATTTCAGTATCCTTAATCATTAAAGCAGCATCTTTAGCTACTAAAGCCTGTGCATTTTTTGTCTGATGATCCTCTGCCACATTTGGCGACGGCACAAAAATAGTTGGTTTACCTGCCAAACACAATTCGGAAATTGTCCCGGCACCTGATCGGGAAATCACTAAATCAGAAATCTCAAATACGTAATCCATTCGTTGAATAAAATCCATTAAACGGATATTTGGGTATTTATCACCAATTTCTTTTTGCAGATGCTCAAAATAGAGTTTACCACACTGCCAAATCCATTGCACACCAGAGTTGGCTATTGCATCTATATTTTTCAGTAATGCCTCGTTAATGGATTTTGCCCCAAGACTTCCCCCTAAAACAAGAATTACTTTTTGATCTTTATTCAAATAAAAATGTGCAAAAGCTTCTTCACGATTACCTTCAAAACTAATTACACTTTCACGAACCGGATTACCTGTTAATACAATTTTATCAGCTGGAAAATATTTTTCCATACCTTCATAGGCGACACAAATACTGGAGGCCTTTTGAGCAAGTAATTTATTGGTTACACCGGCATAAGAATTCTGTTCCTGTAAAACGGTTGCAATGCCCTTTTTAGAAGCAGCCTTCAACACAGGTCCACTGGCATAACCACCAACACCAACTGCAACAATGGGCTTATATTCCTTTACTACTTTGGCAGCTTTACGAAGACTTCTTAACAAAGAAAATGCAAACTTCACAATCTTAAAAGAGAGTTTTCGAGGCATCCCCATTACGGGCAGACCAACAATATCATATCCGGCAGCAGGAACCTTTTCCATCTCCATACGTCCTTCGGCTCCAACAAACAAAATATTGATTTCCGGATCAGCAGCTTTTAATGCGTTTGCAATGGATATGGCAGGGAAAATATGCCCCCCGGTACCACCACCACTAATGATTATATTTTTATTCTTATGCGACATTAGGTGTATCAAATTTTTCTTCGTACTCTTTTACACTCCGGCTAATACTCAAAATAATTCCCAGTGAAAAACTGGTAAATATCAACGATGTTCCTCCCATACTAACCAAAGGCAATGTTTGTCCGGTTACCGGCATCAAATTCACCGCCACAGCCATATTAATCAATGCCTGCAGCACCAACAAAAAGGACAAGCCCACAGCCAGAAAAGCAGGAAAGGCATACATACTCTTTCGAACAATAACTCCTGCCCGGTAGAGCAAATACATATATAAAAACAGAATAACAATCCCACCAAGGAGACCATATTCTTCAATAATTATAGCATAAATAAAATCGGAATACGGATGAGGCAAGTAATTTCGCTGATCGCTGTTGCCTGGACCTTTCCCTATAATTCCACCTGTAGCGATGGCAATTTTTGACTGTTCAACCTGGTAATTCCCTTCGCTTTCCCCTGAAACAAAATTCTCAATTCGGCTTTTCCATGTTAATGCACGGCCGGGATCGCCAAAAGCAATTTTTATAACGATAAACATCCCCCCAACTACGGCCGCTAAACCGCAGACAGCCAAAATATGGCTAATTTTAACACGGCCAATAAACAGCAATACCATAGAAACCAAAAACAACATTGCCGCAGTAGAGAAGTTTGCAGGTAAAATCAGTGCACAAACCAAACCGATTGGTCCAAAAAGAGACCACAAAACAGTTTTAAAATCTTCAAGTTTCTCTTGCTTGGTGGACAACACCTTCGACAAATAAAGAATCAATGCTATTTTAGCAATATCCGATGTTTGGAATGTCAAACCAGTTCCCGGTATCTTTAACCATCGAGAGGCTTCATTAAGATTTGCACCCATTAACAAGGTTATCAATAATAGCGGAATGGCTACAACCAGTAATATATGTGAAAAACCAGCATAAAACTTATAGGGTATCAAATGCGTGATATAAATCGTTACAAGGCCAACCATTAACAACATAAAATGCTTTAAAATATAGTAGCCTGTATTTCCTCCCTGGTATTTATATGCCAACATACCTGTTGAACTGTATACTGCCAGCAACGAAATAATCGTCAATACAAAGATGACCATCCAGATAACACGGTCGCCTTTAAAATAACTTAATATTTTATTTCCTTTAAACATCTATAAAGCCCTAACTGCTAATTTGAATTTTCTACCACGTTCTTCGTAATTATCGAATAAATCGAAGCTTGCACAAGCCGGCGAAAGTAAAACTGTATTACCTTTTTTGGCAAGATAATAAGAAGCCTTAACCGCATCTTCTGCAGATTGTGTATCAACAATTGTTTCTACAACCCCTTCGAAAGCCTCATGTATTTTTACATTGTCTTTTCCAAGGCATACAATCGCTTTTACTTTTTCTTTTACTAAATCAAAAAGCTCCGAATAGTCATTGCCTTTATCAACCCCTCCAACAATCCAGACTACATCCTTAGCCATTGACTCCAATGCATACCAAGTTGAATTAATATTGGTTGCTTTAGAATCATTGATAAACTGAATACCATGAACCTTTAAAACCGGTTCAAGACGATGCTCAACACCCTGAAAATCTGAAAGACTCTCACGAATAATTTCATTGCGTATATTTAAAGCCAAACCTGCAATACTGGCAGCCATTGAATTATACACATTGTGTTTTCCCTTTAGGGCAAGATCTGAAATAGCAATAGTGAAAGTATTTTGGTTAATACTTACATTTATATCTTCTTCTGTTGCAAATGCGCCTTCTTCAATCTTTTCGTTTAATGTGAAAGGCAACTTCTTTGCACGAACCACAATTTTCTCAAGTTCCTGTTTGGTTAAAGAATCATCGCTGCAATAGACAAAACAGTCTTCTTCTTTGAGGTTCTGAGTTATTCTGAATTTAGATTTAACATACTTATCCAAATCATAATCGTATCGATCCAAATGATCCGGTGTAATGTTCAATAAAATAGCAATATCAGCCTTAAACTCATACATATTATCAAGCTGAAAACTGCTTAACTCAATTACATAGCAATCGTAATTTTCGCATGCCACCTGCCAGGCCAGACTATCACCTACATTACCTGCCAAACCAACATTTAAACCGGCTTTTTGAAGCATGTGATAAATAAGCGTAGTAGTGGTTGTTTTTCCATTACTACCAGTGATGCATACTTTTACAGCATCGGTATAACGTCCTGCAAATTCGATTTCCGAAATAACCGGAATATTTTTGCTCGTCAACTCTTTAATCAGTGGTACAGTATCCGGAATACCAGGGCTTTTCACAACCTCTTTCGCAGCAAATATCATAGATTCTGTATGTTGACCTTCTTCAAAGTCAATTTCGTTCTCGTTTAAAACAGTTCTGTATTTCTCTTTCAAAACACCCTTGTCTGAAAGAAAAACTTCAAAACCTTTATGTTTTGCAAGAATGGCAGCTCCAACACCACTTTCTCCTCCTCCTAATATGACGATCTTTTCCTTCATCGGGCTTATCGAATTTTAAGTGTTACAATGGTTATTACTGCCAAAATAATTCCGACAATCCAAAACCGGGTTACAATTTTAGGTTCAGGAATCCCTTTCTTCTGATAGTGATGGTGTATTGGCGTCATAAGAAATACCCTTCGACCTTCACCATATTTTCGTTTGGTGGTTTTAAAATAACGGACCTGAATCATTACCGAAACAGTTTCAATAAAGAACACACCACATAGAATTGGTATCAGTAATTCTTTACGAATAATAATTGCAAACACAGCAATAATACCACCAAGGGCAAGACTACCTGTATCCCCCATAAATACCTGAGCCGGAAACTGATTATACCATAAAAATCCAATTGTAGCACCAATAAAAGCACTGGCAAAAATAACCAATTCACCACTATTGGGGATATACATTATATTCAGATAATCGGAATAAATCATGTTACCAGACAAGTAAGCAAGAATTCCGAGTGTTGTTCCAATTATTGCTGAAGTACCTGTTGCAAGACCATCCAAACCATCGGTCAGGTTTGCCCCATTAGAAACGGCAGTCACAATAAATATGACGACAATCACAAAAATGATCCATGCAAATTTCTTGGCATGATCGCCTAAAAAGGCAACTACATAGGCATAATCGAATTCATTATTCTTTACAAAAGGGATTGTTGTCTTCGTTGATTTCGATTCAACTACAAATTGCACATCTTCGGTAACCGGAGCATCCGTATTACCAATAACTTCAACAACTTTATCTCCCTCTACAGCTTTTGATACATTCTCACGAATAATAACATCATCACTGACGTACAATGTAATACCGACAATCAAGCCCAGAACAACTTGTCCCAGCACCTTAAATTTACCGGCTAATCCTTCTTTGTTCTTTTTGAAAACCTTTATATAATCATCAACAAATCCTATAAAACCAAGCCATACTGTTGTAATCAACATTAGCTGTACATATATATTTTTCAGATCGCCAAACAGCAACACCGGTACAATAATGGAAAGTATGATTATTATTCCACCCATGGTTGGGGTACCTTTCTTCTGCATTTGACCTTCCAGGCCAAGGTCTCTCACTACCTCACCTATTTGTTGCTTTTGCAAATACCGGATAATACGTTTACCGAAAATTGTTGCAATAAACAAGGATGTAATTACAGTTAATGCCGATCGAAATGAGAGGTATTGAAACATTCCTGCTCCAGGAACATCAAACTTCTCTAAGTATTCAAATAAGTAATACAGCATGGATTTATTATAAATTAAAATATTCTCTTACAATTTCTCTGTCATCAAAATGGTTTTTCACACCATTTACTTCCTGATAAGTTTCGTGCCCTTTACCAGCTATCAGGATAATATCTCCGGCTTCGGCCATTACCACACTCGTTTTAATTGCTTCTTTACGATCAGCAATAACAAGTGTTTTCATATCCGCACTTTTATCTAGCCCCTGCTTCATATCATCCAGAATCGCATTCGGATCCTCTGTTCTTGGATTATCAGAAGTTAAAATAACCCGATCGCTGTATTTAGCAGCAATGGCAGCCATCAGCGGTCGCTTGGTTTTATCACGATCTCCACCTGCTCCAACCACAGTTATCAATTTTTCCGATCCTTTGCGAATATCATCAATGGTTGAAAGCACATTTTCCAGTGCATCCGGCGTATGTGCATAATCTACAACTGCAGTTTTTCCATTTTCCGATTGAATGGTTTCAAAACGACCATCAACAGATTTCAAACTGGATAAAACAGTTAAAACCTCCTGTTTATCCTGATTGAGTTCAATTGCAGTAGAATAGACAGCCATCAAATTATATGCATTAAAAGAACCGATAAAAGAAGTCCAGAATTCTACATTATCCATAAGCAATTCCATACCCTCAAAGTGACTTTCAACGATCTTCACTTTATAATCGGCCAGATTTTTTAAACCATATGTTTTAACCTTCGCTTTGGTATTTTGTACCATTACCATTCCGTTTTTATCATCGGTATTAATCAATGCAAAAGCAGATTTAGAAAGCCCATCAAAAAACTTTTTCTTAGCGTTAAGGTATTCTCTAAATGTTTTATGATAATCTAAATGATCGTGCGTTAAATTGGAAAACACGCCACCAACAAAATCCAATCCGGCTATCCGATTCTGATCAACCGCATGTGAACTAACCTCCATAAAGCAATAATCGCAACCCGCCTCAACCATTTCATTTAGCAGGGCATACAGTCTTACCTGATCAGGTGTTGTATGCGTAGCTTTTATCTCCTCAGTATCAACATAGTTTATTACAGTTGAAAGCAGGCCAACCTTATAACCAAGCTTTCTGAACAGCTGATACAACAGAGTAACCGTAGTGGTCTTCCCGTTTGTCCCGGTAATCCCTACAAGTTTGATATTATCGGTTGGACGATTATAAAATTCAGAAGCTATTTCGCCCAAAGCTTTTGATGCATCGGCAACCTGAACATAGCATATATTCGAATGTATAACTTCTGGTAATTCTTCACACAATACTGCTACAGCACCTTTCTCAACAGCCTTATCAACAAACTTATGACCATCAACCTGCGAACCTTTAATGGCTGCAAACAGAAAGCCATCCTCCACCTGTCGTGAATCCAGTTCCAAACCCTTTATAACGACATTAACATTGCCGGTAATTCCAACAATGTCTATGTTCGTGATGATATGTTTCAGTATTTTCTCCATTAATCAAAACTCATTTTCAAAATTATTTCCCGCCCACGGCTAACTCTCGTACCAGGAGACACAGACTGTGACTTCACACTTCCTCTTCCTCTAAAACGCACCTTCATTCCAATATTCTCAAGTAAATAAACCGCATCCTTCAGTCCCATATGTTTCACATTTGGAACCAGGCGAGTGTCAGCATATCGATTAGTATAAGCCACAATCGTATCCCTGCTATGGGTTGCGATCCAACTTGAATTTATATTTTCTGCCGTATAAGGCACATTAAGCGTTTCAAAAACATGGTTTATCTCCGCCAGACTTCCATTTTTAGAAAAAGGTACTATTAGTTCAGTCTCTTCATCCGAAACATCGGCATCAAGATACAAGCTGGTTGAATATACCTTATCTGCTATCTCTTTAAAAATTGGACCGGCTACCAGGTTACCATAATACACACTGCTCGAAGGTCCGGAAACAACAACTACACAAGTGTATTTCGGATTATCGGCCGGAAAATATCCGCAAAAAGAAGCCTGATATTTTGTTCCGCGGCGTCCTTTATACCCTTTTGCTCCCTGGGCAATTTGTGCAGTTCCGGTTTTACCTGCAATTTTATAATTTTCGTTACGTAGATTTCTGGCCGTACCTCTTTCAACTACGCCTTCCAGTAATGACTTCACCTTTTTAATGGTAGAGCGAGAACAGATTTGAGGATTCAACACCTCAGTATCAAACTCCTTTACAATCTCTCCATGATAACTAATTGCCTTCACAAATTTAGGCTTTACCATTTTTCCATTATTGGCAACGGCATTATAGAAAGCTAATGTTTGAAGCGGTGTTTGCTTAACCTCATAACCAATAGACATCCATGGCAAAGTAGTTCCTGACCAGCTTTTATCGTTTGGCGTCTTAATTACAGGATATCCTTCTCCGGCAATTTCAATATCCAATTTTCGGTTTAATCCCATTGAGTATAACCTGTCGACAAATTGCTCAGGATACTCCTTATAATTATTAAAAACAATTTTCGAAATACCAACATTCGACGATTTCTCGAATACTTCACGAACAGAAAGGGTGCCATATCCGCCATCATGCGCATCACGCATGGTTTGGTCGTAAAATTTAAAAGTTCCTTTACCGGTTTCAATTGAATCTTCAAGCGAAACCACTCCATCCTCCAAGGCTACAATAATAGAAGCCAGCTTGAACGTTGAACCCGGCTCATAACCTGCTCCAATGGCAAAATTATAAGTCTCTGCATAATCCCCTCCCTGGGTACGTCCCATATTGGCAATTGCCTTTACTTCTCCTGTTTTAACCTCCATTAAAACAGCAGTTCCGTAATCGGCATTATGTTTTTTCAACTGACGATACAATGCGTTCTGAGCTACATCCTGAATATTCAAATCGATTGTAGAAATTAAATCCTTACCATCTCTTGGTTCAATGGATTTTGCACCAGCAACCGGACGCCACGATCCGTTGGACATCCGCTGTTTCAGCATCAAACCTTCAATTCCTTTCAGTTCTACATCATAAGCACCTTCAAGCCCAACCTCGTTACCTCCTTCATTCAGATCACCAATTGTTCTGGCAGCTAAATTTTGGTGTGGCTTCAAACGAACGTTATGCTGTTCAATTATTAAACCACCTTTATATTGTCCTCTTCTGAAAATCGGAAAACTTTTAATTTTCTGAAGTTGATTATAATTAATCTTTCGTTTCAATAAATAGTAGCGATAACCTTTTACACGCCCTTTTACGAACTCTTTTCGATAAGCTGCACCAGATTTATCACGAAATAATTTTGAAAGACAATAAGCAAGAGAGTCTACTTCCGTATCAAAAACATCTTCACTTAAACCATCAGCTCTAAAGTCTACACGAATATCATAATAGGGTACCGAGCTAGCCAAAATACGACCATCCGAAGCATATATATCACCCCGATCAGGCTCGATAACAATATCCTTCAAGGTAGCTGTCATCGATTTTTCACGCCACTTACTTCCCTCGAATGCCTGAATATAAATAATTTTACCAACGATCAAAAGGGCAATAATTATCACCCCTATATAAACCAGGCCTACCCGCCATACTATGTCCTTACGTATCGACATTAATCTTCCAGTTCTATTTTAATTGGAGGCTCAGTAGATTCTTCCAACTCAAGCCCTCTGTTTCTTAATAATTTAATTACTTCTGATTGCTTACGCATATACATTAATTCTGCAGCGGTTGTAATTGACTGCGCCCTTAACTCTTTAATCTCCTTTTGCAGATGCATATTTTGCTGAATTATTTTTTCAGCCTTAAAACGATTCCCGATATACAAAACTCCCAATACCGCTAAGAAGAAAATAAATGGCAATTGTTTTGTAAAAGATGCCTTAGTTAAAATACTTCCATCCAGCAATTCCCTAAAAGTACCTTTTAAATAGTCGTTCTTTTTGGGCTTTGGCTCCTCTATAAAATCGTTATGTTCAAAATTCTCAGCCATAATTATTTTCGTTCAGCAACTCTTAATTTTGCACTTCGTGCCCTGCTGTTTCTTTCAATCTCTTCTGCATCGGGCACAATAAACTTCTTCCCTACAGCTTTTAAAGGTGTTTGCACATTGCCAAAAAAATCTTTTTCGGCTTCGGCACCCTCTACATTTCCGGTTTTAATAAAATTTTTAACCAGTCGATCTTCAAGGGAGTGATAAGTTATTACACTTAAGCGACCGCCCTCTTTTAATACATCCGGAACCTGCTCAAGAAATTCCCGCAAAACAACCATCTCACGATTTACTTCGATACGCAAAGCCTGAAAAACTTTTGCCAAATATTTATTTTCGTTATACTTAGGCATACAAGGCTTTATCAATTCAATAAAATCCTGAATGGTTACAATTGGTTTTTCAGCCCTATTCTGTTCAATGGTCCATGCCAGTTTACCGGCATTTTTCACCTCTCCGTACAGACTAAAAATTCGTGACAAGTCCGTTTTTGCGTAACCATTTACTATTTCAGAAGCTTTAAAAGGCTTACCCTGATTCATTCGCATATCAAGCTCACCTTCAAAGCGAAAAGAAAATCCACGTGTTTCATCATCAAAATGGTGTGATGAAACTCCAAGATCGCCTAAGATCCCATCAACTTTTTCAAAACCATGATGGCGAATAAAATTTGCCAGGAATCTAAAATTATGGTTTACGAATATAAAGCGCTTATCCTTTATCAGATTTTGCAAAGCATCTTTATCCTGATCAAAAGAGATCAATCTTCCTTTACGTCCAAGACGCTTTAAAATCTCTCTCGAATGCCCACCTCCACCGAAGGTTACATCTACATAAACTCCATCAGGCTTAATATCTAAGCCATCTACACTTTCATTTAATAATACAGGAACATGGTAATCCATTATCTAGTCCTCCAGCGATTCAAATCCACCTAAAATATTTTCAGCAAGTGTAGCAAAATCATCCTGAACATCCTGAGATTCATAAACATTTTTGCTCCAAATCTCAATTTTATTATCCATGCCGGCCATAACAATTTCTTTATCAATCCCAACCTCTTCCAACAAACGTTTAGGCAACAAAAAACGTCCGTTTCCATCAAGGGATAATTCAGCCGTACCACGGAAAAAATTTCTTAAAAATCGATTGTGTTCCTTATTGTAAGGATTAATTTTGCGTCTGATAATTTGATTCTGACGATTCCACTCTTCGTCAGTGTACAGAACGAGGCAGTTTTCAAAGATATCTTTTTTGACAACAAAACGGTATTCTTCCTGCTCTCCGATCTGCTTTTTAAAGGCAGAAGGGAAAAGTACGCGGCATTTCGCGTCCATTTTGCAAGTATAATCTCCTATAAATGTTGCCATTCTGATATCAGTTTTCAAAAAGTAAAATTACAATAATTTTAACCACTAACAACCACTTCCTACCACTTTTTACCACTTTTGTTGAAAACTTTTATAACAAATTATCAGAAAGCGATTTACAAAAAGGCTCTTTTTCTGAGTTTTAAACATTCAGAAAAGGCTTAGAATGGAAGAATTCGCAGCAAATATCCATATGGGTAAAGTTCTGGGTTTTAAATCCACATTTAAACAATATAATGAAACAAGTTCTTCACAATTATTAAAAATCATCCGGCTCTTTTTGATTCCAATAATAAAATTATAATATCCACACTAAATCTAATTTATGCTACACAAATGAAAAATAGACTTTTATAAAAGTTGAGTTTTAATCTGTCTAATTCTCCAGCATCCTAAGTTACATTACCTACTATCTCACATACTCCATAAAGCCCCACAACTATTGTAGTCAACATTCCATCACAACACCCTTGGTAATAAGCCACAGCACTTAAGGCAACTATTTCTAATAAGTCAATAATTATTGGCTCAGCAAAAGGCTTCATGTCATGAAAAAATTAACACATATCATCTCAACATTATTAATCCATTTACAACCTTCTTTTTATTTAGGGCATAGCCATTGACCTTTGAAAAAAATAGTATATTTGTACCCTTCAATTTTAAGATCGGCACCATGAGTGAAGAAAAGCAAAATATTGCAAAGGGTGAAATTAGCATTGATATTAAAAAAGTAATATCAAACAAAAATCCTGAGCTACTTAAAAAAATCCCCAAATTTATAGTCAAGTATCTAAAAAGAATAATCCATCAGGATGAACTTAATATTTTCCTAAGTCAGCACGGTGAAAAAAAGGGTTTGGAATTTGTTTCCGCAACCATAAACTACCTTGGTATTGATTATAGTGCAGAAGGCCTTGAAAACATCGACCCCAACGGGCGGTATATATTTGTTGCCAATCATCCCCTTGGCGGACTTGACGGACTTATTTTTACAAATGAAATCGGAAAATTATTCTCAAATATAAAGTTTGTTGTAAACGATTTCCTGGCTAACATTTCGAATATGGACAATATTTTTGTTCCGGTTAATAAAGTAGGGAAACAATCTGTTTCATACGCCAGAAAAATTGAAGAGATGTTTGCTTCCGACAGTCAGATTTTATATTTCCCGGCAGGACTTTGCTCACGAAAAATAAGAGGGAAAATTACAGATCTGGAATGGAAAAAAAGCTTTATCCAAAAAGCAGTTAAACATGGCCGCGATATTATACCAGTATATTTCTACGGCAAAAACTCCCCTTTCTTTTATAACCTTGCTAAAGTAAGAGCATTTTTCAAGATTGGTGTAAATATTGAGATGATGTATTTACCCAGTGAAATGTTTAAGCAAAAAGGTAAAAAAATGAAACTTGTTATTGGTAAGAAAATTCCACATACAACTTTTAACAAAAGCAAAAAGCCTATTGAATGGGCAAAAGATGTAAAAAATCTTGTGTACAAATTAGACCAAAATCCTGATATTGAACTTCAGGACATTATTTAGTGTTTTACCATTAAGGAAGGAATTTGAGAATGGAAGCAATTATCCCAAAAATCGAACGGAAATTAATTGAGCAGGAGCTTACCAAAGACAAGCTGTTAAGAAAGACCAATGTAGGAGGCAACGAACTATATATTGTAACACACCACGATTCGCCAAACACCATGAAGGAAATTGCGCGTTTACGTGAAGTAACTTTCCGATATGCCGGAGGAGGTACCGGTAAATCAAGCGACATCGACCAATATGATACCATGGAAAATCCATACAAGCAATTAATTGTTTGGGATCCGGAAATTCATGAAATCTTAGGAGGATATCGTTTTCATGCCTGCAAAACAAACAAAGGCATTGATTTTAACCTGGCAACATCGCAACTTTTCAGTTTTTCTGAAGAGTTTAAAACCGATTTCCTGCCATACATGATTGAGCTGGGACGCTCTTTTGTTCAGCCAGAATTCCAGGCAACAGGCGATCGACGTAAAGCATTGTATGCACTCGACAACCTATGGGACGGACTTGGTGCATTAACGATTCTTTATCCGGATATTAAATATTTCTTCGGAAAAGTAACCATGTATACCCACTTCGACAAAACTGCCCGTAACCTTATCTTGTACTTCTTAAATAAGTACTTTAACGATGACAAAGGTTTAATGCAGTCGGAAGAAGCCATTTTTAAAATGGAAAACTTCCCGGAATTAAACGAATTGTTTAATGGGGGCGATTACAAAAACGACTACAAAATTTTACGTAAAGAAGTAACACAGCTTGGTGAAGCTATTCCTCCGCTAATTAATGCATATATGAACCTGACACCAACCATGAAGGTGTTTGGCACAGTAGAAAATCCATATTTCGGAAAAGTGGAAGAGACGGCAATTTTAATTAATATCAACGATATTCATCCACAGAAGAAAGAGCGTTATATTGATTCATTCGCCAACTTCCTGAAAAAATACAAAATCAGCAAATTACAGATTCGAAAAATAATTCAGAAATAAAAAAAGCCGGCTTAAGCCGGCTTTTTTTTATTCCTTATAATATATCTTTTAATACGCTCTGGTATTCTTTCCTTCTACAAAATTAATAAAGGATTTATTTACCACTTTATTACCTCCGTGTGTTGGATAATCACCAGTAAAGTACCAGTCTCCTTTATCATTCGGACAAGCTACATGTAGGTTATCTACCGTTTGATAAACAATCTCAACCTCAGCTTTAATATCATGAGGTAATAAAAGTTCACCAATTTTAGCTGAAACCTGCTCGTATTCAAACGGCTTATAAATCTCTTTCACGTAATTCACCACTTCTTCTTTCGGAAGATTCTCCTGCGCCTTACATTTCTTATAAACATCATCAATCACATATTCCTGATTGGTCTCTTTCAACAGCTCAATAGCAGCACGGAAAGCGACAAAATCGCCAAGCTTTGCCATATCGATACCATAACAGTCAGGGTAGCGAATTTGAGGTGCCGAAGAAACAACGACAATCTTAGTTGGTTCAAGGCGATCCAATATGCGAAGAATACTCTGCTTCAGAGTAGTTCCACGTACAATAGAATCGTCAATAATCACCATCTTGTCTTTTCCTTTCTCAACAGACCCCCAGGTAACATCGTAAACGTGCCCTACTAAATCGTCACGCCCCTGATCCTGTGTAATAAACGTACGTAGTTTAGCATCCTTAATTGCAATCTTTTCAATACGTGGACGCTCCTGCATAATGCTTTGAAACTCTTCTTCTGATAAATTTGCCAGTCCATTCTCTTTCAGACGACTGATTTTACTATTAATATGATAGTCTTCAACACCCTTTACCATACCATAAAAGGCAGATTCAGCAGTATTTGGAATAAATGAGAATACAGTATTTTTAACATCTCCGTCAATGGCATCAACTATTGCCGGAGTTAATAATTCACCAAGTTTCTTACGCTCTTTGTAAATTTCAGCATCACTACCTCTGGAGAAGTAGATACGCTCAAAAGAACATGATTTACGCTCTTTTGGTACACGAACCACATTACTGCTTACAGTTCCGTCTTTTTTCATGATAATGGCATGACCCGGCTCTACTTCCTTAATACTTTCAGCAGGTACATCCATTACGGTTTGAATAACTGCTTTTTCAGAAGCAATCACGGCAATTTCATCATCAACATAATAACTTGCCGGACGAATACCCCATGGATCACGCATTACAAAAGAATCGCCATGTCCTAACATCCCGGCCATTACATAACCGCCATCCCAGTACTTACTTGCACCTTCAAGTAATTCACCAAGATTCAGATTCTCTGCAATTTTCGATGAGATCTCCTTATTGGTAAGACCTTCATTTTTATATTTTCTAAATAATTCCTGATTTGTTTCATCAAGATAATGACCAAGTTTTTCAAGTACAGTTACCGTATCGGAATAATCCTTTGGATGTTGACCAAGTTCTACAAGCTTATTAAACAATTCATCAACATTGGTCAGGTTAAAGTTACCGGCAACAACCAGGTTACGTGTTTTCCAGTTGTTTTCACGAATAAACGGGTGTACATAATCAATGGAGTTATTACCAAATGTCCCGTAGCGCAAGTGTCCAAGATAAACCTCTCCACAAGAAGGAATATTTTTCTTGCACCATTCGGTATCTTTAAGTAATTCCGGATTTTCAGCTTCAGCATTAACAACAGGAACATTCATCTCCTCGAAAATATCGCGAATGGGATTTGACGAATTCGACCGATAACGATGAACATATTGCTCACCCGGAGTCATATTCAGCTTAATATTAGCAACACCGGCACCATCCTGTCCACGGTTCCGCTGCTTCTCCATCATCAGATAAAGTTTATGCAAACCATATCGCCAGGTACCATATTTATTCTGGTAGTACTCCAATGGCTTTAACAACCTGATTAATACAATTCCACATTCGTGTTTAATAAGCTCACTCATTGATCAATTTATTTAGAATGTTAAAACTTTTTTCCTGCTTAATACTTTATGTACAGCCTGCTCAATATTACAAGCCTTCAATCCATACTTTTCCATCAGCTCATCTGGTTTACCCGATTCGCCAAAACGATCATTAACACCAATCATTTCGACAGGTACCGGAAAATTTTTTACCAAAACCTCCGCTACAGCACTTCCCAAACCACCATATATCTGGTGTTCTTCTGCTGTAACAATAAAACCTGTTTCTCTTGCAGCCTTTATAATCAATTCCTGATCGATTGGCTTAATTGTATGAATATTTATTACCCGGGCTGAAATACCGGTATTCTTTTTTAATGATTCGGCGGCTACCAATGCTTCCCATACCATATGTCCGGTAGCAATAATGCATACATCGCTTCCTTCAGTTAACACCTGGCCTTTTCCGATTTCAAAACCAAAATCTTCAGTGGTAAAATCGGGAACAGCCTCGCGACCAAAACGAATATATACCGGCCCATTTAATTCCGCAGCGGCAATGGTTGCCAACCGGGTTTGCGTAGCGTCACATGGCGACAAAACCGTCATATTAGGTAAAGAGCGCATAACTGCAATATCTTCCAAAGCCTGATGCGTTGCACCATCGGGACCAACCGAGATACCGGCATGTGCTCCACCGATTTTAACCGGCACATTATTATAGCATACAGATATTCTTATCTGATCGAGAGTTCGCATGGCGGCAAAAACCCCATAGGTTGAAAAAAACGGGACTTTTCCGCTTAAGGCCATACCGGCTGCAACTCCAATAATATTTTGTTCAGCAATTCCCATTGAATAGAAACGTTCAGGGAAAGCATTTGCAAACAAATCCATGCTTACTGAAGAGGTAATATCGGCACCAAGACCAACAACTGCTTCATTTAAACGAGCAGCCTCTTTAACACCTTCTCCAAAACCGAAACGGGTTGGTTTCATCTCTTTAAGTTTGAACGTCCCCATTATCAAGCCTCCGTAATTTCTTTAATAAAACTTCCTGCCTGTTCTTTTGAAGGAGCTTTTCCGTGCCAGGCATTATCATTTTCGATACTCTTTACACCAGCTCCCATTTTCGTATTTGCCAGTAGTACAACCGGCTTATTTTTTATATTATTTGCCTGCTCAAATGCCGACAATAACTCTTCAATATTGTTACCATTACACAATAAAACATGCCAACCAAATGCTTCCCATTTTCCGGCAAGCGGCTCCAAGGCCATAACATCTTCGGTTTTACCATCTATCTGAACATAATTCCGATCGACAATGGCTACCAAATTATCAAGCTTATAATGAGCGGCACTCATGGCGGCCTCCCACACTGATCCTTCCTGCAATTCGCCATCACCTAATACACAATAGGTTTTCCAGCTTTGCTTATCGTGTCTGGCAGTTAAAGCCATTCCTACGGCTACCGAAAGCCCTTGCCCCAGTGATCCGGCAGAAAGCTCCAACCCGGGCAATTGATGATCGCGACCAGGATGTCCCTGCAAACGAGAACCAAGTTTACGCAATGTTTTTAACTCTTCTTTTGGAAAGTAACCAGCATGAGCCAGCGAAGTATATAAAACGGGTGCAACATGACCTATTGATAAAACCAGTCGGTCGCGGCATTCCCAATTTGGCATTTGTGGCCGGTGATTTAAAATCTTAAAATAGAGTGCTGAAAACAGATCCGCAAGACCAAGCGAACCACCAAGGTGACCGGAGCCTGCCTCGGAAAGGCTCTGCACAATATCTACTCGTATTGCTTTGGCTTTCTCCTGTAACTCCTTTACTTCGGCACTTATTAAATTCATTAGTTTAGTTTTGGAAAATAAATTTTATCCGGAACGATGTATGCATCCCTGTATTTTCTTTTTACAATCTTCAAATCGGGAATGGCATCAATTTTTTCCCGGTAATCACCTAAATAGACTTTAAAATTCGGGTTTTGGTATTCCCGGTAGTTAGGCATCTGAGGAAACAGCGTATCGCAAGCCTCTACTACTTCCAGAGAGCGGACACGAGAATTCTGAGCGTTATCTGTATAAATCAAAATCCGAAAACCATCAAGCCCCATACATTTCCTATCTTCGTTAATTTTTCGATTCACAACCACTTTCAACAAAGGGTCTTGAAACAGAGAAACTGTTCCTTCTGCCATATTTTCAGAAGAAAGCTCTTGAAAAATATCGTAATCCGTATTTATAATAATCTCTTCTACTTCTATAGTATCAGAGACTTCCTGTGCATTTAAGGTTGCAGCAAGAAACATGGAAAGAAAATAAAATAATAGCCTTTGCATAATCGTTCAGTTTACAGTGCAAAAGTAAAAAATTTACGTAAAAAAACGATGAAAGAATGCATTCAGCTTTAATAAGATTAAAAAAAGCAGTCTTTTTAACAAGATTCGCCATAAAACATCTTCGCTTTAATTTGAAATTGTTTATTTTGCACTCGTCTAAATTAAAGGCTTTTGGTAGAAACATATTCTGATAAAGATATATTCAAGGGATTAAAAGAAAGAGATCCAAAAATTCTGAAATACATTTACGACGAGTTTTTTCCGCTTATCCGAAGTGATATCGAAAAGCATTATGGAAAATCTTCGGAACTTGATGATATTTTTCAGGAAGCTATCATTATTGCTTATCAGAATATCAAAAGCAAAAAGATTGATAAGAACACTAATTTCAAATCGTATATCTGGAGTATTAGCAGTAACCTGTGGAAAAATCATCTGCGAAAAACTCAACCTGAATTAATTGACTTTTCGGAGGAGGACAATACAGAAATTATCGATGACAGCCTGGAGGAACAATATCAACAAAATATACGACAGAAAATATTCACCGAACATTTCAATCGACTTAAGAAAGAGTGTAAAAAACTATTAAAGCTTTTTTTTAAAAACCTCCCAATTAAAGACATTTCCAAAAAGCTTGGTTATAAGGATGAGGCTGTGGTTAAATCTAAAAAATACAAATGCAAAGAACATTTAATGCAAAGCATTAAAGAGGATATACGATTTAAAGATATTAATTAACAACAATTTTGCTTTATAAAATACAAAACTCAAATCAAACTACACCTACATCTCCAACAACTATTCACTCTTCCCTATATCACACTTCGTGTTTTCGTCGCGAAGATACCTCAATTTCAATGTAAGCTCAAGACTTTAGTTTGAGGCCAATTGTATGAAAAAGTAAAATAACGCAAATCAAGGATTGAGACTCAGAGAAGTCTCAGTAAAAATGTTTTTTCTAAGAGCTAAAGGCGCGACATATATCAGCCCAGAGCAACACTCTGGGTGAGGGATTGCGAAAAGTTACCGGCGCAAATACAATTTATTTAACCTTTCAAAGATTCATGCGCCGGAACTAGTAAATTCTATTTCTTTAACCTTCTGTCAATTGCAGTGCATGGTCACATTGTATAATTTGAAACATTGCACTTGCACCGGCTGTATTGTACATTCCTTTGCTGGGGCATCGCCCTGGGGTGTTCGAAACATTAATTTTCCATTTTTTTTATTGAATATAACTGCCATTCTAATTGCGGCACTGTTTATATCGCTCAAGCCGCTGGGCTTTTACTTTCTTACTACAGCTTAAGAAAGTAAACAAAGAACCCCGCCGCTGACTAAAAAATTGCTAAGAATCGATCAATATCACTAAAATCAAATAAACTCGGCAAAATATACATTCGTACCTCATGTTTATTTATCCTCAAACAGATTTGATTTTTAAACGCTCAATTATTCAATTCTATTAACGCATTTTTCAGTAGGCGGAACGCAAACCTCAACATAGCAAAACACTTCAACCCCATATTATTGTCCCAATTCCTGAAGCATTTTATTATTATATCGGGACAACAATGATTATGAATATAAATTTGCACTTTTAATCAGTACACAATAGCTTCTAAACAATAAAACACTATGCATTAGCATGATAACAAACCCCAAAAAAACACCTGGTTTAAGGAAATTAATTAACAACATTTACGTTTTACAATAAACAAGACTCCCAAAACAACAACAATCATCAGAAACCACAAAAGATGATTTGTTCCAAATAAGAATACCCGGTCTGTATCGCCTATTAAAACATAGTTTGCCCAAAAGTAAGGATGTACGGTTAATGGATCTGCATTATTCAAAAACTTCATTTTAGCACGGGAAAGTGCCTTGTTTAATGAATACCCCTTTCTAAGTTCTTTATAAAAATATTGCATTAATATGCTTCCGGACTTATCTTCTACCGGCCACAAAGTGGTAACGACCGATTCGGAACCTGCATAAATAAAACCACGTGCCAGACTTAATACGCCTTCGCCTTTATTAAACTTTCCGTAGCCACTATTACAAGAGCTAAGCACAGCCAAACGGGCATTCAGGCGCATATTCATTAACTCATAAACATTTAACAAATTATCTTCAAGGGAATCAGTTGCCTGATTTGAAAATACCAGCTTCGAATAGAGCGGATTTTTCTCTTCCATTACAGAGTGCATCGCTAAATGAATGAAGTGGTAATCTTTTCCCTGTTTTTTAAATCTTTCTTCAGTGGCTTCGTCCTCCAAAAACAGATCTGACTTAAAAAAACGTGAAATATCATTCACCTCTTTTTTTGCATATGGCAATGGTTTCAAATTCGAGATTTGCTGCTGCCGTATATTTAACACAGCATCATTTGCCAATGCAGTACCAGAATACTCAGGTGCGAATCCTATTAAGCGGCTTAAACTTAACGAAGGTGTACTGCGACTATACAAACCTGCTGAAAAATGATATGATACCATATAATCTTTAAACAGATAATGCAAATCGCCAAATTTTGCTCTTTCAGCCTGTTTACCCTTAGTAAGAACCTCAAAAGGAATAAAATTCAGAATCGCATCGGGAATAATAATCAATTCTTCTTTTAGGTCTTGTTCAACCGGTTTAATTAAAACCTTATATAAATATTCGGAGGCACAAACAAATTTATTGAATCCGGAAACCGAATAGTTACAATAATAATTCGATGAAATTATATTAATTAAGGAATCTGCATGGTGGTAAAATGCAGAATCAACTAGCACTCGCTTATGAATCAGCTCTCGCTTATTCAACACACTTACAAAAAGAATTGAATCGGACAGAGTATACTCTACAATACTTTGGTTCCTCTTTAAGTTGCGCTGAATTTTATTAATATCAGGCTTCTGGAACTTATAGAAGGATTCATCAACAAGGTAATCTCTTTTTATATGTTCTCTTAAACTATCCAACGACCGGGTCTTATGAAAGACACTATTATTTAATTCCTGTACCAGATCTTTATCAACATCATCCCGCAAGTTCTCTTCAAATACTTGCTCTTTCAATTTAGCGATTGAATTATTTAATTCTCTTTCGGCATATTCTATATTCGCCGGCAAATTATATCGCTGCTTGAAGTTTAAATCGGCAATATGATCTTTTAAAATAGATGATTTATTCTGTTCTGCATACAAAAAAGCTTTTTCGGCATAAATAAACTCACCGGTTTTATCATATAACTGAGAAACAATATAAGAAGCTAGCTTATACAGATGATCATTTCTTATATTTTGATAGCTCTTATTCTCAAAATTATTAAACGCTGCACGATTCTCTTCCAGAATCCCGATGGCATAATCAATTGTTTTAAAAGCAAGTTTTAAATCTTCTGTATTTTTCTCAAGCTGATACTTACTTTGTAATATCTGGGCTTTATTATAAAGAAACTCAACAAAACGGTATTTATTGGAAAGTGAATCTTTTGACGGATTTTGGTTCAGATTACCATTCAAAGCTTCTTCAGAAATTGCATAAAGTGCTTTTTGAATATAGATTAACGAAGAATTAAATTCAATCTTTTGCTCATGCATACGAGCCTTATTCCTAAATACATTGGCCATTTTCACATGCTTTTCACCCAATGTTTTCAGATAAAGAGATTCTGCCAAATCTAAATACCCTTCTGCCTTTTCAAAATTCCCTTTTAAGAAATACACCCGTCCCAAATTGTTATAGATAAACGCAATTCGCGGATTTTCGGCCCTATGGTATTTTTTATAATGATTAAGTGATTTAAACAAATACTTTTCTGCTAAATCAAGTTTATTCAAGGTTAAATAAGAAGTTGCTAAATTTTGGTATAGTGCAATCCGGTATGTTCCATCATACGCGTCTTCTGCCAGTCGGTAATGATAGATGGCTTTTTCCTCTTCCAATAGCTTGGAATAAACATTCCCTAAACCCACCAAGCAATACACTTCACTCCTTAAACCAAGATTATATGAATTAACGTAATCTAATGCTTGCTGGTAATAAAGTATGGCTTTCTCAAAGTTCTCTATCTCAAAAAACAGATTACCATAATTAAACAGGTTCTTTTCCAGAACAACTCTCTTCTCTTTTGATTCTGAAATTCCTTCTAATGCTTCATCTACCTTCTCACAATAATACGTTGCGTTACTATTTTCCCCCTGAATTACACTAACAATACCAAGGTTAGAATAATTACGGGCGATAAGTAAGTCAGAGTCATTTGCAAATTTTATCGACTTTAAAAAATACTCTTTTGCCTTATCATAATCGCCCTTTCGTCCAAATTCAATTCCTTGTTGTCGAAAACTCTCGGCAGAATGATTATTTTGCGCGAAAATATGACCAAAAACAGAAAAAAAAAGAAAATAACAGAAAAAAAAATGCATTTTTTTCACACTGTATAACAACATCTTACAAGCCCTGTTTAAAAAAAGTTCATTTTTCCCGGTTACCTTTTGCATGTTCATTACATAACCTAATAGAGGAACTAATTAAATTTTAATACAATGAAAAAGCAAAATATTACTGGCGAAAATAACAATAAGTTTGGTTTATTTGAAGAAGAAGCATTAAATCTGAACCAGCTTATGGAAATTAGAGGTGGCGAAGGAAATACTACTACGACGACCACAACAACTACAACTAAAGATGATCCTGAAAAGGAAAACAATTATGACTGGCAATAAAATATAATAAACATTAACCATGAAAACCACAGACCTGATATTAATAGAAAACCGGCTTATGGGCGAATTAAGTCCCGACGAACTGGCCGGATTTCAAAAAAGGCTTTTAAGCGATCCTGCTTTTGCCAGGGAATTCTACCTGCGCAAAGAGGTTGAAGATGCCTTAGGACAATCGGACATAATTGAACTCAGGTCGATTTTAAAAGATATTTCTGATTCTAAAAAACCGGAAACAAAAACCATCTCCTTAAGTCGACGCATTATTCGCTACAGTGCTGTAGCATCCATTACACTGGCAATTGGAATAGCTTCGGTTATTACCTGGGAATTCAGGCCAATGGAAAATGAGCGTATTTACGACAGATTTTACCAACCATACGAACAGATGGCTTCGGTACGATCGGGAGATAATAATGTCGACCAGATCTTATCACGAGCAATGCTCGAATACCAAAGTGCAAATTACAACCGGGCGATTTTCTACTTCACCCAGGTACTGGAAAACGACCAGCAAAATGTAATTGGTAATTTTTACAGCGGAGTAAGCTCCATCGAGATTAAAAAATTCAGCCAGGCTGAAAGCTCTTTCAATAAGGTAATTGAGCAAAAGAACAACCTGTTTATCGAGCAATCGAACTGGTATCTTGGATTTTGTTACCTAATGACCGATCAAAAAGAGAAGGCCATTGAAAAATTTAGCGAAATCTCTGAGCAGGAAGGTCACTATAAAAAGAATGCCCAAAAGGTATTAAGACACATAAAGTAATAATTAGCTGATTATGCGGATAAAAGAATTATTTATACAAGGCAATAACGAAGCGAATAGCACACCGGAATTATGCGAGGTGCAACGCCTGAAAAAATATATCTGTTCCGAAATCAGTCATGAAATAAGAACACCGCTAAATGCCATTATGGGTTTTATACAGCTTCTTGAACACGGCGACCTAAGTAATGAGCAAAGAGAAGAGTATTTACAATATATAAAAAAATCGAGCAACGACTTGCTGAATTTCACAGACAAGGTACTAAGGAAGAATGAAAGTAATAATGCGGTATACAATTTAACTGAAATAGCACAAAAATGAAATCAATAATAATACTCGATAAAATACACGAAATAGATACGCATATTAAATTGCGACGAACCGGCAATATGAAAGAATTTGCGCAGCAAATGCGAGTAAGCGAACAACAACTAAGCGATTATTTCACCATTATCAAGGCTCTGGGTGGAAATATCTGCTTTAACGAGAAGCGCAATTCTTTCGATTACGACACCCATAAATTGTCGAAACGAAAAATTAACCGAATAAAAAAGCAAGCAACAACTGTGTAAAGATACCCTCAATTTAATCCCTTAATTGAATGATTCACTAAAACCAGGCCTGATCCCTTCAGGTCAGGTTTTTACTTTTTGGGAAAAATTTAAACCAGTTATGATTAGCCAGACTAACAAGATTAACTTCCTTCAGAAATAAACCCACACTTTCAGATTTATTGCATCTTTTAAAATTATGTAAATCATCATTAATCCTGTCTGTTTTTATCAGACATGATTTACCAGATTAACAGGATTACATTATAGAAAATGAAGACGCAAAAAACAGTTGGAAGTTCCGGGCTCAGAATCATTTTCCTACCAGCTACC
>Ga0070729_10001972_pt1 | contig 28368 bp, 23 predicted proteins | sample tdDd472_FD_66725 | JGI IMG/M metagenome (GOLD analysis project Ga0070729, IMG submission 66725) | Marine sediment microbial communities from the Atlantic coast under amendment with organic carbon and nitrate - tdDd47.2 | ecosystem: Environmental > Aquatic > Marine > Coastal > Sediment | place...
CCGGCAGGATCTGGCAAAAGCAGCACTGCCAGGGAAGTTGCAAAAAGAATAAAATTTACATATATCGACACTGGTGCAATGTATCGTGCCGTGACTTTATTGACAATTGAAAAAAATATTCCAATTGAAGACTCAGAAAAAATCACACATGAGGCCAAGAACCTAGATATAAGTTTCAAGTGGATCGACGGCCAACATCACACATTTCTTGGAAATCGTGACGTAAGCAAAGAAATCAGAACCAAAGAGGTCGCAAGCCTTGTAAGTCCGGTTTCAGTCATTCCTGCAGTGAGAGAACTTCTTGCAGCATTACAAAGAGAAATGGGACAGAAAGAAAATGTTGTGATGGAAGGACGTGATATTGGAACAAATGTTTTTCCCGAAGCAGATTTTAAATTTTTCATGGTAGCAGATGTTCGTGTAAGAGCTCAAAGACGAATTGGCGATTACCAAAAAGTGGGACAGGAAGTTGATATTGAAGATATTATCAATATTCTGGAAAAACGGGATAAGATTGATTCCTCCCGTGAACATTCCCCCCTGAAAAAAGCAGAAGACGCAATAGAACTCGACACCTCCAACCTGGATTTTGAACAGCAGGTGGAGAAAATTATAGAGATTATCCACAAAGGATAAAGTGGTAAATATTAACCTTAAACAAGGAATTATTAATGAGCGAAGAAAAAAACTTAACCCAAAACCCTTCCGAAGAGGTTGCTGAAGAAACAACAGAAGTAAATGAAGTGGTAGAAACTCCAGTAGTTGAAGAACCAGTAGTAGTTGAAACTGTAGAAGAAACACCAGCGGTTGAAGAAGAAGTTGTTGCAGAAGAAGCAACTGAAGAAGCTGCAAGCAATACCCCGGAAATTAAATACGAAACAGTATCAACTGGCCCATTATCTGAAGAAATCAGAGTTATCAGCCAGGAAGAATTAAAAGACGACACTCAGTTCTTACTAGAACAAGAATTGTTGAAATATGAAAAATCACTTAAAAATGTTACTCAGGACGAAAGAATCATCGGTAAAGTTGTTGCTGTTACAGACAATGATATTCTTCTTGACATCGGTTTTAAATCAGAAGGTGTTGTTTCTCTATCAGAATTTGCTGAAGGTGAAACTCCAAAAGTTGGTGATGAAATCGAAGTTTATGTAGAACAGCTTGAAGATGAAGATGGCGAAATGATCCTTTCAAAACGCAAAGCAGATTTTATGCGTGTTTGGCAGAGAGTTAAAGAAATGTTCAACGACAATGAAATCGTTGAAGGTAAAATCAAATCACGTATCAAAGGTGGTATGGTTGTGGACATCATGGGAATTGATGCTTTCTTACCAGGCTCTCAGTTGGATGTACGTCCAGTTACAGATTTTGACGCTTATGTTGGAAAATCATTCCAATACAGAATCGTTAAACTCAGTGAACTTAGAAAAAATATCGTACTTTCACGTAAAACATTACTTGCTGAAGATCTCAAAGAAAAACGTGACGAATTATTGTCAAAGATCAAAGTTGGTGATGTACTTGCTGGTAAAGTTAAAAATATTACTGATTTTGGTGTATTCGTTGACCTTGGCGGTCTTGACGGTTTACTCCATATTACTGACCTGTCTTGGGGCAGAATCAACCATCCAAGAGAGGTTGTAAACCTTGATCAGGAAATTGAAGTAAAAGTAATTGATTACGATGATGTAAAACAGAGAGTATCTCTGGGTCTGAAACAACTTACTCCACATCCATGGGAAGGTATCGAACAGAGATATCCAGTTGATTCAGTAGTAAAAGGCAAAATCGTAAATATCGCAAACTATGGTGTATTTGTTGAATTGGAAAAAGGAGTTGAAGGACTTATTCACATCTCTGAAATTTCCTGGACAAAACACATTAAACATCCTTCAGAAGTATTCCAAATGGGTGAAGAAGTTGAAGCAAAAGTATTGGCAATCGATACTGAAGAGCGCAAAATTTCTCTCGGTTTCAAACAACTTGAAGCAGACCCATGGGAAGATATTGATGCAACATATGCAGTTGATGCAATTTGCAACGGTACTGTAAGCAACATCCGCCCTCATGGATTCTATGTAACTCTTAAAGACAATATTGATGGTTTCGTAAAACTTGAAGATATGTCATGGGTTAAAAAAATCCGTCATCCAAAAGAATTGGTAAAAAAAGGCGATGTAGTTGAAGTAAAAGTTCTGGAACTTTCCAAAGAAGAGAGAAAAATCGTTCTTGGAATGAAACAGATCGAAGAAAATCCATGGTCAGGTGCTGACAAACTATTCGTTGAAGGTGCAATTGTAGAAGGTGAAGTTAAAAAGATCGCTGCAAAATTGGTTATCGTTAAATTGAATAATGAACTTGAAGGTATTGTTCCATTAAGCGAATTTCCAAAAGATCAGAGAAACAACATCAAAGATGTACTGAATAAAGGTGATAAATTGCAGCTGAAAGTTCTAGAACTTGATGTAAGTGAATCAAGAATCGTTCTTTCAAGACAGCAGGCTATTCCAAGACCTCCAAGAGCACCAAAATCAGCAAGTCAAACTGATAAATATATGTCAAATCAAGCCAGTACAGGCGATACAATTGACATTCCATTGGACATCATCAATAAGATTGCTGAAGCTGAAGAAGCAAGCAAAGCTAAAAAAGCAAAACCTGTAGTAAAAGAAAAAGCTGAAGTAGTCGAAGCACCAGTTGAAGAACCTGTTGTAGAAACTCCTGCAGTTGAAGAAAAAAAAGAAGTAGTAGAAGAAGCACCAGTTGCTGAAGAAACTACTGAAGAACCAGCTACAGAAGAAACTAAAGAAAAAGAAGAGAAATAAATCCTTCTTTGACTTGATGATATATTTATAGATAAAGGGGCTTGTTTCTTTCGAGCCCCTTTATTATTTTCACCACAATGAATAGAAGAAAAAAACCATATAAACCCGGGAAAAGAAATATCTTTATTGATATTTTGAATCTGATTAAGAATTCCTTTGTGAAGGATTTTAAGATTAAGATTTTCGGACTTTTCTTCGCTATAATCATGTGGATATATATTGTTATGGGAAATCAATATACACATGAATTTGCAGTACCACTGAATATTGTAAATATTGTAGATGGTAAAACTCTTAAAGAACCCGTACCAAAAACGATCAAAGCAGAATTATCTGGAAAAGGTAGTGAATTATTTTTTCTATACCTCTCAACCATTTCTGGTTTTCGGTTCGAGTTGGATTTGCAAACCATTCAAGCCTATTATACTTATAATCTTCACGACTATTATCAAGAGCATCCTGAAAAGTTATTTTTCCCAAGAAACATGGGAATCCAATTTAACAATATAATATCGCCTGATTCAGTTATGGTGGAGTTGGATTTTACAGCAAGTAAAAAAATTCCGGTAACTCCTGATATTTTTATCGATACAGAAGCAGGATACATTAAATCTGAAAAATTAGAGGTGTCTCCTGACTCTATATTGGTGACTGGGCCAAGATATTATGTGCGTCGTCTTGAAGAAATTCTAACTGATAATCTATATGTTACAAATGTCAACCTGCCTGTTGAGCAGGATTTAAAACTACAATTTCCAAAACAAAGTACATTGAAATTTTCACACAAAAAAGCTCGTGTATACCAGAAAGTCGAACAGATCGGGGAAAAGATCATAAAAGACATTCCCGTCAATATCATCAATACAGATGAAAACTTGATTTTGCACCCATCACCTGAGGTGGTTTCCTTGAAAGTTTCAGCAGCCTTAAGTCATCTGACAAGATTGAAAGCAAGTGATTTTGAAATAAAATTTGATTACAAAAAATCCTGGCAACAGGGTGAAACATATTATAGACCGGAGATTATAAAACCTGAACATGTGGTTGATATAATTGAAGTGATCCCGGAAAGATTGAACATACGTGCCGTCAGAGAAAGGGCAAGTAAATGAATATAATTGGTATAGAATCATCATGTGATGAAACTGCTGTTTCTATTATTAATGATGAAAAAGTTTTTACAAGTATAATTTCTTCGCAAGAATTGCATAAAGAATATGGTGGTGTAGTTCCGGAATTTGCCTCTCGTGAACATATGAAAAATATTGATAATTTGGTAATAAAAGCCTTTGAAGAAGCCAATATGACTATCGATGATATGGATGGAATCGCAGTAACTCGTGGTCCCGGTTTGATGGGAGCATTATTGGTAGGATTGAGTTATGCAAAAGGCTTGTCATTTACGTCTAAAAAACCACTCATTGGTGTCAATCATATCGAAGGTCATATCATGGCAAACTTCCTTGATCATCCTGAATTGGAATTTCCTTTCCTCTGTTGCCTGGTATCAGGTGGACATACACAAATCGTTTATGTGAAAGATTTTCAGGAATATGAAATTCTTGGAAAGAGTATCGATGATGCTGCTGGAGAAGCTTTTGATAAAGCAGCTAGAATATTGGATCTTGGATATCCCGGTGGTCCAATCATCGACAGAATGGCTAAAGAAGGTGATCCAAAATTTCATCGATTTCCACGTGCACAGATCAAAAATCGTCCAAATGACTTGAGCTTTTCTGGTTTGAAAACTTCCGTTTTGTACCTTACCCGACAAAGTGAGAAAAAGTGGATTGAAGAGAATATCAATAATATTTGTGCATCCTACCAGGAAGCCATTATTGATGCACTCCAGAAAAAAACTTTCAAAATATTGGAAGAAGTTGACGTCAATACAATCGTCCTTGCTGGTGGTGTTGCGGCAAACTCACGCCTTCGTGAAGTTTTTCAGCAAAAAGCAAGAAGTCGCAAAGTGAATATATACTTTCCGTCATTAGCATATTGTACTGATAATGCAGCAATGATTGCAAAAGCTGGCATGGAAATGATGAAACGCAATATGACTTCAAAACTGGATATAAAAGCAATTCCAAACTTGAGGTTAATCGATTAATCTATGAAAGATTTCTTCCTCGATTTTTACAATCCCGATATCAAAGCAATTATCCTTTTTATTATAATTGCTGTTGTTGTTTTCTTTTCATTTCGTAAAAGTCGTGAGAAGAAGGGCTCAGGTTTAATACTTGGCATAAGACTTTTAATCTTACTACTATTTACATTTCTCTACATGAAACCTGTCCTGAAATGGAAAAAAGAAATTCGACAAAAACCTCTTATCGAATTCTGGATAGATAATTCTCAAAGCATCACAAAAAGTAAAGATTATAATAAAGAAGCGTTTGTTAAGAAAATTGAAACTGCAATTGGTTTTGTAAATAAAGAATCAGTGGATGTGAAAATCAAGAAATTTGATTCAGATATCCAGGAGTTATTAAAAGTTTCAAAATTAGATTTTTCAGGAAGTTCGACTGATATTAGTAATTTACTGGTTGATAAAGAAAATCGAATTGATGCTGCAATTCTCGTGAGTGATGGTCAGGTGAATGCCGGTGAAAATATTTTCAACATGTCGGGCAAAACTGATTTTCCAATCTATACAATTGGAATAGGTGATACTTTAAAAAAAGTTGATGCCAGAATTGTAACAATAGAATCACCACAAAAAGTGAAGATTGATGATAATTTTAAAATATTTGCTGAAGTTAACTTGCCCGCTAAAAGCGGTAAGACCAATATTCAATTATTAAAAAATGATGAAATTATTGTATCAAAAATAATCAATTCCAAAGAAGATCAGTTTCTACAGAAAGTTGAATTTGATGTAAAAGCGGAAGATATCGGTGAAAATGAATATTCTGTTCAGATTGAAAATCCTTCTGATAAAAACCTTCATAATAATAAGCAATCAACATTGGTAAATGTACTTCCAGGTAAAAAGAATATTTTGATTCTTTGTAATGCTCCTTCTTTTGAAACTCGCGGATTGATGTCTATTTTTCAGCAAAGTAAAGATTATGATGCTAATGTAGCATTTTTTAATAACAACCAGTTAAATATTAAAATTGAAAAAGTATATGATCTTCTGATTTTGATAGGATTTCCAGGAAAATTGAATACACCTTTTGAAATAGAAAAAGCCAGAAATTTAGTAGATAACAATATTCCAGTCATTGCATATCTAAATAAAAACAGTAACGCTGACAAATTAAATGTAATTTTTGACAGAAAGATCATCACGAATTACAAAATCAAATCATCAAGTGCATTAATAAAAGAGAAAACACAAAATTCAGGGAATCCAATAATCAGGGAAATTTTTGATAAAATTTCATGGGATCAATTACCACCAATCAGTTATGACTTCCAGCAAATTCAATTGAACCCAAATTTCAATGTCTTGCTTGAAACAACAGAATTAAATCCTAAACCTATCATGGCTGTGAGTAAAGAATTGTCTATGGTTTCTTTGGTAGGAACAGATTTTTGGCGTTGGAACATGATGACAGAAAATCGTAATTATAAACAGATACTGCTGAATTCAATCAATTATCTTCTAGAAGATTCTGATAATTCAAAAGTACAAATAACATCTCAGAAAAAAATATTTTTGGTTGGTGAACAGGCTGAATTTTCCGGAGTTGTATATGATCTCTTGAGAAATGCTATTCCTGAAGCCGAAATAAAAGTATCTATTTCCAAAGATTCAATCGTTGTGGATGATTTTTATATGAACTGGAATAAGAATGAATTCACAGGACATTATACAATGCAAGAGCAAGGTGAATACTCAATAGATATTGAAGCAAAAATAGATGAACATATCATAGATAAAAAATCCATGAAATTGAAAGTACTAGATCGGGTATTAGAGTTTACAGAAACCGGACAAAATAAGGAATTACTGGAGTTTATAGCAAAAGAATCAAAAGGTAAAGTGATTGATTTTGATGAGATTAAATCAATAATTAGTTCTATCAATAATAAGTCCCAGATTTTCTATGAAGATAGAGAATTGGATTTCTATATCCATGAATTAATATTTACTTTATTGTTGTTCTTATTGACTTTTGAGTGGATTACTCGGAAGTATTTTGGCTATTTATAATGCTTGCACTTTTTAGACATATTAGTGAAATTACTTTACTATTTTAAATTCTATAAGAGAGAATATTATGAACAAAAAACGAGAAGTTTACTTTATTACAGGTGGTTGCGGATTTATCGGTAGCAACTTTATTCATTATTTATTTGAATTGTATGGAAATGATATTTTTGTTGTCAACTATGACAAACTCACATACGCTGGAAATCCTGAAAACCTTAAAAGTGTTGAAGGACGTGCAAATTATAGATTTTACAAGGGTGATATCTGTGATTCGGAATTTATGGTAAGAATTTTTGATATGTATAAACCGGACTATGTGATCAATTTTGCCGCAGAAAGCCATGTTGATCGAAGTATTGGTATGCCTGAGGATTTTATCCGCACTGATACACTAGGTGTTTTTTATCTTCTGGAAGCGTCTAGAAAATATGATATTAAAAAATTCATTCAGATCAGTACTGATGAAGTTTATGGCTCAATCGAAGAAGGTAAATTTACAGAAGAATCAGGACTCTATCCAAGCAGTCCTTACTCTGCAGGTAAAGCTGGTGGTGATCGCTTGGCCTATTCATATTATGTGACTTATGATTTACCAGTAATTGTTACGCGTGCTTCAAATAATTACGGACCATACCAATATCCCGAAAAATTGATCCCATTATTCGTAACAAATGCAATTGAGGATAAAAAATTACCAATCTATGGTGATGGAAAAAATATTCGCGATTGGTTGTTTGTAAAAGATCATTGTTCTGCTGTGGAATTTATTCTACGTAATGGCAAAGATGGTGAGATTTACAATGTTGGTGGCAATTGTGAAAAAGAGAACCTTGAAATTACAAATGAAATTCTTAAAGCTACTGATAAAGATGAATCGCTGATTAAATATATCAAAGACAGAGCTGGTCATGACAGACGTTATGCTCTTGATGACACAAAACTTGTCAACCTTGGCTGGAGTCGTGAGTATGATTTCGAACAAGGTATGGCTGAAACAGTGAAATGGTATAAAGAGAATCGAAAATGGTGGGAACCACTTAAAAGTGGTGAATATCTTGAATTTTACAAGAAACATTATGGGGAAGATTTATAGTAATTCTTGTTAAAAAACATAAGAAACTTAAAAAGTAAAATACAGTAATTTTCTATATGAACTCATTTTCGAGGATAGTATATTTTCGAGAGTATTTATAAACACATTGAAAGGCATAAAGGGGATGAAAATAAACAAACTATCATTTCTAATTCTTATCATTTTTATTTTGGCCACATTTGGTTTTAGTCAGAATGTGGATCGATTTGGTCGTCAGAGTGAAACTGCGCTGGAATTTTCCACTATGGAAAAGAAAAAAGACCTGTTGGAAGAATCTAAGAAGTTACAAATAACTCAACCTGAGAACATGATGATGATTCCCGTTGAAAAGGCAGTTGATCCAAACACATATATTGTGGGACCTGGAGACCAGTTTGGCATCAATATCAATACGATTGAACCTATTAACTTCGCTACTTTTGTTGGCCCATCAGGTGATCTACTGATTCCAACTGTTGGAGTATTGAATGTAAATGGAAAAACTTTATTGGAAGCATCTGATGAAATCAAAGAGTTTGTCATATCAAATGCTTATAAAAGTGCAGATGTTTATGTAGCATTAATAAATGTTCGTTATTTTAAATTACAAATTTCTGGCGCTGTAAATAATCCTGGCTTTTATATGGTAACACCATTGACTCGTATGGATGATATTCTGGAAATGGCTTTTGATTTTCACCCGTTTGCTAAGGAATTTGCTATTGAGATCACAAAGAATAATGGTGAAAAACAAACTGTTGATTATTCAAATTATCGTCTGACGGGTAATCTTGATAATAATCCCTATTTCAATGAAGGTGATAAAATTTTCATACCCTTTGGTGATTTGGAAACCGAGGGAGTTGCTATTCGTGGTTCAATCAGCAATAGTGGTTATTCAATCATTAAGCCAAATGAAAAACTTGGTGATTTCATCAATCGCAGAGCAGGATTTATGGAAACTGTTGATTTGGGATCAATATCTATAAGTCGCGGAAAAGAGTTAATCAATGTCGAGCCTGTTGACCTTTTCAAAACTGAACTTCAAGCCGGTGATATTATTGATATTTTTACAGAAAAAGGTGTTTCAGTCAATGGCTTTGTACAGGTTCCAGGGAGTTATAAATTTTTCCCAGGTTATACTTGTGCAGACTATATTGGACTTGCAGGTGGAAATAGTATTGAGGGTAATGTAAAAAAGGCAATCGTAAAACATGCTGATGGCACAATTGAGAAAGGGACAACAACCATTATTCGTCGTGGTGACCAGATTATTGTTCCCAGATCACTGACACAATGGATTGTTGGTAATAGCTCAATTTTTCAGATTATTGCAACAATGGCTTCTGTGTATATGTCATACCTGGCAGCAACTAATTAATTTTTGGGGATTATTGTGAAAGAAAAAGAAATGAACCTAATAGATTTGATAAAATTTCTTTGGAGCAGAAAGAAATTTATCATCACATCAGTTTTTATCATTACATCAATATCAATTGTTATCTGTTTATTTTTACCAAAATGGTATAAATCCACAGCGATTTTGTTACCTACAACAAATGATGATTCTGCTTTGTCTCTTTTAAGTGGCGGTCTGTCAGGCATGAGTTTCGGAAGAATGTTTGGCAATAATACTGATCAGTTCAAAATCCTGGCAATTATAAAAAGTCGTACTTTTAAAACCCAGATTGTAAAAAAATTCAATCTCGTGGAAAAATACGAGGTAGATAATACTGAAGAGGCTGTTAAGGAACTGGATGAGAATATTGATGCAGGAATTGGCGATGAAATGCAAATCTATATTGGTATGTGGGATCAGGATCAGGATGCCATCGCAGGAATGGTTAATTATGCTGTTCATTGTCTTGATAGTATTAACATTTCTATATCTACCCAAAAAGCCACTGAGATGAAAGATTTTATGAAGTATCGTGTAGAAGATGTTATGGATAGTCTATACACTATTCAGGATGAATTGTCCAAATACATGACATCTGAAAATGTTTTCAGCCTTGAAAATCAGGTTCTTGTTGGATTGGAAAGTGCTGGTCAGATTCAGGCTGCTATTGTTACTGCAGAGATTGAACTGGCAATGGCAAAATCGGCTACTTCTGATGATAATCCAAATACAGCATTGATAAAAGAACGATTGGAAATTTTAAATAAAAAATATAATTCAATTATGCTGGCAGAAGAACCCAATTCATTTTTACCAAAATTTGCAAATATTCCTGAAATAGGAATCCATCTTGAAGAAGTTAAAAGAAAAGTAGAGTATTACTCCCTGATGCTTAAATATTTGGGACCACAATATGAAAAAGCAAAAATTGATGAGAAAAAAGACCTGCCAACAATTGAAGTGTTGGATTATGGTGTAAGACCAGAAAGAAAGGACAAGCCCAAGAGAGCATTAATCGTTGTTTTGGTTTGTTTTATGGCGACAATTTTTTCATCAGCTTATGTTTTAGTTAAAGATAAAGAGTAGTTAAAATACTATTTTAAATAATGCCACTCAAACTAACTCAAAACCAGTTAATAAAGATAAAAAGTATCAGTGTAACTGAACTTCTTTTTTATCTTTATATTTTTTCTATTGTATCATTTTCTGGAATGAAGGTGGGCAATGTTGTATCAAAATTAATTGGTCTAGTTCTGATATTCTATTTTCTGGTTTACGATGTTTTGAGAAAAAATAAAAAAGTCTATTTCTTTGATGAATGCAAACCATTATTCCTATTTCTCATTGCAGGATTGCTGTCTGGTTTTGGTGCAAAAGACCAGGTAATATACCTAACAAGGTTAACCACTGTTATTCAACTAGGAGTTTTCTTTGTTATTGGATATTCAATTGTTAGAAACTATGACATCGAAGTAGAACATCTATTTTATTTGATAATATTCTCGACCTGTTTTGTATTTTTACAAGGTATCATTTTTAGTTCGACTGCTTCTGCTCACTTAGTAGATGAACGATTGGCATCGGCCCAGGGTAATGCAAATACACTGGCAAACTTTGGAGCTTTTTCTTTTTTGTTTCTTATTTACCTATTTCTACAGCAGAAAAATAAACTCCAGAAGTTTTTTATATTTTCGCTTTTACTTTTTGTTGTATATGGAATACTTGAAACAGAATCTCGAAAAGGGATGCTACTTATTCCTATAATTGTTTTTGTATATTTATTTTTTCAGAGTGTTTACCATTATTCCATTACTAATAATAAAAAACTCTATCTTATTAAAATTAGTATGGTCTTGTTTGGACTATTGGGACTGTTTGGACTTGGAATATATATTATTACACAAACCCAGTATTTTGAACGATTCCAACAATTATCAATGTTTCTTGAACTTCAAAGTGGAGGCAGATCTTCTGCTTTTAAAAATATTATCGACTATAGTACCTACGAGCGAAGGCAATTTATAAAATATGCCATTGCAATGTGGAAGGATCATTTTTGGTTTGGTGTCGGGCTTGATAATTTTCGAAATGTAATAAATGAGTATTGGATCAGTTCAAGACAAACCTATTCTCATAATAACTATGTAGAAATGCTATCGACTTCCGGGATCGTTGGTACTATTACATATTATTCACTTTATTTTGTTATCATTCTAAATCTTTTCAAAACATTAAAATTAGAAAACTTATCTCCTAAATATAGATCCCTAATGCATATCTTTATTACAGGAATGTTTAGTTTAATGATTGCTGAATTAGTGATTGTTTCTTATTATAAAAAATTCTTTTGGTTAATGTTTCTAATTTATTCTGTTTATCCAAATGTTATTAAAGAAGAGACAAAAGTCGAGATGAAATGAAGTTTTCACAAATTCCACAAGTACTTCAAAAACAAATGAAATTTTTACATTTTTTATTCTACAGTGTTTTAGGTAAGTATTCTACATTCATTTTTGATATCATTGTTATTCATAAATTGTCAAAAAGTGACTTCGGTAAGTATTCCTTAATTCTTTTAGTAGCTAATTTCGCTTTTACTTTTGGATTTAACTGGCATTCTTCTGTCCTCCTTTTTATAGGTACAAAAGAGAAAGCGAAGCGAGAAAAGTTTAATCATACACTTCATGCAAAAAATATTATTTCATTAATTGCTTCATTAGTTATCCTCGGAATTTTTATTTTTAAGGGGAAATCTGTAACGAATTATGTGGGAATTAACTTAAACTACCATATCCTTTTATACATTTTTAGTAAAGTTTTTTCTGATTATATGAGACAGTATTTCTTTTCAATCCAGAAACAAAATACTGCACAGATCATGGTAATTGTATCGCGGGTGGTTCTAATAACGCTTGCACTCATATTTTCTATCAATTTGGGGAATCTGTTAATTTTAATGTCATTTACTGAATTTCTCTCATTTATTTTTATCTATAAAATAAATAAAAATGACATCCTGCCAATTGAAACAAATTGGAAATCCATCAAACAGGTATTCAACTTTTCTTTTTGGCAATTGTTTGGATTTACAGGTTTGTATATTATTAATTTTGGTGATTTGGCGGTAATAAAGCATTATTTAACAATAGAGGATGTCGCTGTATACAATGCGGCGTATAAAATATTTTTTGGTGTTGCTGGATTATCTTATGCAATTATTAATTTTTATGCTTCAGAAGTATCTACCAATTTAAATAACAAAAATTATAAACAAGTATCAGAATTTTATAGAAAAGACAGAATGAAAATTCTTGCAATTATTATCCCGGGTGTAATACTATTAATTCTTTCTTCAAAATGGATTATTCCAATTCTATGTGGTAAACAATATGGGCAATCTGCAGGTATTTTTGCGGTTCTTATGGTAGGAGCAATATTTCAATTTGCGTCTTCTTTTTATACAATATATTTTAATACTGAGAAGAAATATAAAATTCTCCAGACTGTTAATGTTTCCAGGGCTGTTTTAAATATTTTATTAGATATCCTTTTGCTTAAATATTTTGGTATCTATGGCCCGGCAATAGCTACAGTCATTGCTATTTCTTCAGCTTTTCTATTTTTATTCCTATATTCTGAAAATAAAATTAAACAATATAGATATTTAGATGAAAAAAATAGTATTCCTATTACCAAATCTTGAAGCCGGTGGTGCAGAGCGGGTTTTACTTAATTATACTCGGATTCTGGATTCCTCACAGTATGAGATGACATTGATAATTATCAATGATTACGGTGATTTGCATGACTATGTTCCTGATCATGTTAAAGTAATTAATTTCAATATTACCAGAACCAGAAGTGCCTATTTCAAATTGATCCAATCAATTAACTCTATCCAGCCTGACTTTGTATTTTCTTCAACAAACCGGACAAATGTTTTATTATTAATGGCAAAGGCATTTATCCTGGGAAAACCAAAAATAATTATTCGTGAACCCAATACACCTTCTGCACAATTTGAAGAAAAATACTTGAATTCCACCTACTTTAAATTGATGAAATTCTTTTATCCTAAAACCGACAAACTGGTGGCTCAAACTGAAGCAATGAAGAATGAGTTGGTCAGGTTTCTCGAAATTCCTGAAAAAAAGATTGAAGTAATACCCAATCCAATTGATAAAAAATTTATCGATGAACAAATAGATAAACCCTTTGATTCCTTTGATATTTCTAAAATCAATGTTGTGGCTTCTGGTCGATTGAATCGACAGAAAGGATTTGATGTTTTAATAAAATCCTTCGCTAAATTGGTGAAAGTAGATGACAATTTTCTACTTCATATTTTGGGAGATAAAAAAGGTAAAGATAATTGTACTGCTGATTTGGAAAGATTGATCAAGGATTTAGAATTGAAAAATCATGTCAATCTATTAGGTTTTCAATCAAATCCATATCCTTTTTATAAAAACGCAGATCTGTTTGCATTGTCATCAAGATGGGAAGGATTACCTAATGTCGTGTTGGAAAATCTTTATCTTGGTACTCCAGTAGTTGCAACTCGATGCGTACCTGTTCTTTCGAAATTAATTAAAGATGAAAAAAATGGAAAACTTGTGGATATTGAGAATGTTGAACAGATGGCAGAAGCGATCTTTAATTATAAAAAATATACTGAGAAATATCCTGTTACTTCCAGTGATGAGCAGATTCGGGAATTGTTCAAATAGATGTATTTTGGGAAGTAGGCTGAAAGCCTACTCGGGTTTATAACATTTTATTTTCACCACAATGAATTGTGGTGCTATTCCTAAAATGATAGTTTTTGCAATTTATAAGAAATGGAACTATGTGATTTAAATCAATTTTTGTTTTATATAGTGTTACTATTTTTTTGAGATCTTTTTTTAGATATTTATGTTATTAATATATACCAGGAAAGGTCTTTTCTTGAAGTTAAAGAATGTTCTGTTGATTAGTTTAATTATGGGGCAAGTGATTTTTGCTAATGAAGGTACAATATTTCCAATAAAAGAAGGTAATAAATGGTGGTATGAATCCTGGGAATCTTCTAGTTGGGCTGGTGGTCCTAATGATTATAGTTCAAAGTTATTAACTATGGAAATAACTAAAGTCGATGCAGATAATAAGAATATATTTTTTATTGATAAAAAGATATATTATCCTGATTGTGTTAGCATTATAAATGAAAAATATTATTCAGATAGTACAATCATTCAACATTTGAATTTTAGTGGATCTGAACCGTTACTTTTATTTAAGTCAGATATAAATGATACAACATTTGTACATGAAAAAGGTGATATTCGCGTGCGTATATTAAATTCAACAATTAGTTTTATTGGACATGAAAATGTGCCATGTCAACACTTTAGATCAGGGCAGTTTGGAGGAGGATGGACAAGACATAAGTATATTATTCCTGACATTGGTATTGTTTATTTTGAAAACAGTTATATTGATCCTTGGGGAGCAAATTCAGATTATGAACATTATTATTTACAAAAGTGGAGAATCAATGATATTTATTATGGAAAACCTTCTGCCCCTGAAAATGTTAATTCAGTTATTAAGGGTGACTCCTTGTTAATTAACTGGCACCAAAGTCCTGAAAACAATGTATCTCATTATAATATTTATTTAATGAATTACAAGGATAAGGTAATTGATTCATGCCAAAGTTCTTATGAAAATCCTCTATATAATCTACTATATAAAAAAGAATATAGTTCAAAAGCAGATATTCCACAGAAAATAAAAGTTTCAGCAACTAGTTTTGAAGGATATAGGAGTAACTATTCTATTGTTGATTCTATTGAAGGAGTTAATGAAAATTTTAAAAAAGTGGTTAATTCATTTAAAATAATAAAAAATTATCCAAATCCTTTTAATAATTCCACTACAATAACGTTTGATATCGATAGATATTTAAAAGTAAACTTATCCATATATAACATTTTAGGTGAAAAAATAGAGACTATTATTGATGCTGCACTACCTATTGGTAAGTATCAATATAATTGGAATTCTAAAAATCAACCTTCAGGAATCTATGTAATTAGGTTGGATGCTGATTCTAAAACTTCATTAAAAAAATGTACGTTATTGAAATAATTGAAAGTTTTTTGTTATATAAGTATTCTGGAAGCCTTCTCGGAATTTTACTTGATTTATTTCAGCACAATAAATTATGGTGCTATTCCTAAAAAAAATATAAGATCACAAAATCGGATTAACACCAGACTTCAGTCTGGTGGGAAAAAATGACTGAATACTCAGAGTCCACTTCAGTGGACTTCTATACTTAACCTCCCAACATCCTTCACACAATTATAATTTGGATAATCTTTTTGAGAGTAGTAGTTTTCGAAGGGATTTTTAATTGAAGAGGACGTTACTTATAAATGAAAATTGCATACATTGTATCTTTATTTCCTTGTTTATCTGAGACTTTTATTCAGCGAGAAATCGAGGAATTGACAAATCTTGGTCATGAAATCACCATATTTTCACTAAAGCATGCAAATAAGAAGGATGTTAACTACTTTTCAACTCGGAAATTCAAGAAAATTATCAAGTATCCCAACGCAATTTTAGGATTTTTTAACTTTTTATTCTTTATCATATTTCATCCCATCAAAATGATTCAAATGATCAAAATTCATGTGAAATATAACAAATCTGATTTTACTTTGATGTTGAAATCAATTTACATTATTCCAAGAGTTTTGAGATTCAAATCCATTATTAAAAGAAGAAAGATTCAGCACATTCATGCTCACTGGGCAACAATTCCCACAACAGCAGCATGGATAATCAATTTTATTACTGAGATTCCATACAGTTTTACTGCCCACGCCTGGGATATTTGGAAAAACACAGATATGCTTTCCAAAAAGATCATTGATTCAAAATTTACTGCAACAATTTCCAATTACAATAAAGACTTGATGTCCGAAGATTTACCAACACATTCAATGGATAAAATAAAAATTGTTCACTGTGGAATTGATGTAGAAAAATTCACTTACAATATGCCTAAGGATTTTAAGAGACTGAAAATGTTATCAGTTGGCAGGTTTGTTGAAAAAAAAGGATTTCCATATTTGTTGGATGCATGTTCACAATTGCTGGCTGATGAAGTCAGTTTCGAATTGACAATTGTTGGACATGGGCCGATGTGGGAAGAAATAACAAAATTGGTAGAAATTTATAAATTAGAGAACAATGTATTTCTTACCGGAGCAATGCCACAGGAAAAATTGAGAGCAAAATTTATCAATAGTGATTTGTTTGTCCTTCCTGCAATCACGGCTTCTGATGGTGATTTGGATGGAATTCCTGTTGTATTGATGGAAGCAATGGCTATTGGTGTGCCTGTGATTTCTACAAAAATATCTGGAATCCCAGAGTTGATTCACAGTGAAATAAATGGGCTGCTGATTGAAGAAAAAAGTGTTGATCAACTCGTTGAAGCAATTAAAAAAATGGCAGAATATTCAGATTTACAGAAAGAATATTCAAAACATGCTCGCTTAAAAATTGAAAATGAGTTTAATATAAAGAAGTCTGCTTTACAAATGGCAGAATTGATTGAGAGATAAATGGTTCTAGAAATACTATTCTGGTTGATAATTTTTACTGTTATATATTCTTTTATTGGATATCCATTAATACTACTACTTCTTTCTCTCTTTAAAAGAAAAAAAGAGATGAAATTTGTAAATTATTCGCCCTCAGTTACAATGATGATATCTGCATTTAATGAAGAAAATGTAATTGATGAAAAGATTGAAAATTCAATACAACTGGAATATACCAATCTGGAAATCGCAATTGTTTCTGATGGTTCAAATGATAAAACAATTGAAATATGTAAAAAATATTCTAATAAAATCAGAATATTCGACTTTGCAGAAAATCAGGGTAAGAATGCAGCTCTCAATCAGGCATTAAAGGAAATTGAAAGTGACTTAATTGTTTTTTCCGATGCAAACTCTATCTACAATAAGGATGCAGTACTCCAATTGGTGAAACATTTCCAAAATGAAAAAATTGGCTGTGTCAATGGCAGATTACAATTGATTACCGATGAGAATCAAATTGGAAATGGTGAGAACATTTATTGGAACTATGAGAATATCCTGAAAAGTCTGGAAAGCAGATTCGGTCAATTGATCAGTGCAAATGGTGCAATCTTTTGTGCCAGAAGAAGTTTACTCAATCCAATGTACAATGATATACCAAATGATTTTTTCATCCCAATAGATATCTTGACTCAAGGGTGTAAAGTAATCTACGAACCCAATGCTATTGCTTATGAAAAAACTGCTGCCACAGCTGAAAATGAATATAAACGAAAAGTCCGTATTATCAACCGTAGTTTTCAATTATTCCTTCGCTACAAAAACAAGATGAAGGGATTTCTGAAATTTGAATTCTATTCTCATAAACTGATCCGTTGGATGATTGGTGTGTTTGCTTTAATTCTATTGATCATTTCTGCATTGCTTTGTGGTAAAACATTATACCTCGTACTGCTGCTTTGCCAAGTGCTACTCTATACAACTGGCTTATTAAGTTATATTTTAAAACCAAAGTCCAAAATATTTACATTGCCCTACTATATTTCTCTTATAATCCTAAGTTCCTTCAAAGCTTTTTGGGATGTAATTACAGGTAAAACTTATTCGAAATGGTCAAATCTTAGGGAAGAAAAATAATATTTTCATAGTGACCTGCATCACATAAAAATATCTTTTGAATAATAAATTCTTTATGTTAAACTATTTTAAATTTTTCATAGGGATTTAAGTGGATGAGAACGGTATTTAATATATTTCAAGTTGTTATTACAGCATTGTTTATTAAAACCATTTTGGTGGCTGAAGATTATGTGTGGATGTATAACACGAATTCAGATTATAACGTTTACCCCTTATGTATAGATAAAAAAGGTGAAATCTTTTATACAAGTGCTCAAACTTTTTTTATCATTGATACATTGGGAAATGAAATAATTAAAAAAACATATCCAAATCCACATGAGGGATCTACTTGGATAGATACCTACCCCAGTAATACACAACAATAAAGTTTACATTTCTCATCGACGAGATTCATATTCAAATCAGAGTAGTTATACAATATTAGAGTATTTTGATCAAATAAAACAAATTTTCAATACAGTTTATGAAAGACAATCAGAAACAAAATTGCCGTCTCCAATCTCTAACATAATAGTAGATTCTTTAGACAATATATATTTAGCTGATTCAACAATATATTCCTTGAAACCCGATGGATCGATTAATTGGACTAAACCTATGAATTCTCTGATAGAGAATTTATTAATACTTGATGAAAGCAAGAGTTCTTTATTAATCACAACAATGGATTCAAAAGAATTTATTTATAATACCGTAAATGATACATTGATTTCCTTGAATTATGATGGAAAGATAAGGCAGTATGCAATGGATGATGAAAGATTGTATTTTATTTCAGGTGGCTTCCATGGGAATCAATTCTTTATACATAATATAGTGAGTAATTCTATTGATAGGATTTCATATTCTCCTTATAGTAATATTGTTATCACAGAAGACAATAAAATTGTTATTGGCTCTGATAATGGTAATATTTATTTCTACGATAATTATGGAAATGAGGTAAGTACATTTTCTCTCCCAAATAGTCCAAAAATTAAATTCATTATTGCTTGTAGAAATAACTTACTATTGATAGGTGCGGGGGATAAGAATTTGTATATAGTCAATAGTCGAGGGAAAATAGTAAATACATACTTTTTGAATGAAATTCCAACTTCTGCTGTACTTCTTAATAATGGTAGTATATTTGTGAAAGCAGGAACATATATTTTTAGAGTAAATTCGCAATTGAATGGGCTGGCCAATAGTCCATGGCCCAAAATTTATGGAAATAATCAAAATACCAATAGATTGTATCATAATAGTAAAAATGTTTCAGTAATTGAGGATTTTGATTATATAAATGAATTTTCGTTGAATAATCTCTATCCAAATCCTTTTAATCCAACTATTAATATTGAATTTGAATTACCACCTCAATCTGATATTTCTCTTAAAATGTACAATGTTTTAGGAAAACTTGTTGATGAAATAAATGAAACTAATAAAGGAGCCGGAATTTACACCTATCAGTGGAATGCTTCCCATCTGCCTTCAGGTATCTATTTCATTAAAATGGAATCCGGGAATATCAGTCAGATCCGGAAATGTACCTTGTTGAAGTAATTTATCCAACCCGCTTCAATTTCCCAGTATTATATTTATGAATAATACTGGAAATCAAAGTTTGATAAGGAATACCTTCTTCTAGTGCTTTTGCCTGAATATCGATATAATCTTTAGTGGTCAACCGAATATTGATCCTTTTATTTTTTACATAACTTTCTTTAGCCGCAGCAACATATTCTGATTTATCAAGATTATTAACAGATTTCCATTCACCACGGTTGAAGGATTCAATTAATTCTTGTTCTTCTTTATCAATGTATTTCATTTTTTCACCTATTTAAATATTGTTTTGTAGCATCTCTGCTTGGATATATTGTCTTTAGAAAAATTTTATCATCATCTTCAACAAATGGGACGATATACACATAATCTTTCATTTCAACAATAAACATTTTTTGATTGGGATATTTTTCTTTATTCGGATGAGCAATAACATCAATTAATTTTTCATTCCTAATGGCAGCAACAACATCTTCAAAGGATATATTACGTAATTTTTGTAAAATTATATTTTTTGATTCATTCCAATCAAATCGTTTCATCAATTGTCCTTTTAGGCGTATGCCTATTTGACTCAATTTAATTTTTTTAGGTTAAAATTACAAATGCTAGTTTAAATTAATTTTCCTACTTGCCATCCTTTGCAAGATTGAATAAATTACAACCAACAACAAAGAGGATATAGAACTAAATAAACTGTTATTCAATTATTTTAAACTAAAATACAAAAATTTATAAATCTTTTGAAAAGCTCTCATTTTGAGAGCTTTTTTATAATTTACTCACTTCATTCTGATTGAACAAAGTGAGAGAAGAATCTCGATATTAAAAGCTTCGAGCATGGGAGACTCCTCGCTTGTTTCACTCTCTCGGAATGACAGATAATCATTTTGTCACAATGAACCAGTCGAAGTGTGATTGCGAAGAGACAGATTGTTTTCACAAACAGTCTCCTTCGACGGGCTCAGGACGACAGTAAAGTTTTGAAAATAGAAAGGACATACATGCTTTTACAATTTTCAGTAATTGTTTTTATCGCTTTTATCATATCATTTTTACTTTCATGGAAAAAGGAAGGGAAGTGGCAACAGGTTCTAGGTAACAGTTCAATTCTCATAGCAACATCAGTTGCTCTTGGATTATCTATATTTTTATTGCCTGAAGTTGCATGGAAAGTACCTACCAAATATTTGATGCTGGGATTGGTTTTTATTGTGACTTCGATACTTGGTCTCAATTCAAAGTTATTTGAGAATAAAATTATCAAAATATTGTTATTTTTTGCCACATCCATTGGAATCGCTGTGCTTGGCCGTCCATTTTATTCTATCTATTTTCCTCAAATGGACATTATTGATATTCGTTATATGTCTTATCCAATTATTGCTTTATGGCTATTGCTGATCAGTTATTCCATTGATGTCTTTGATAATATCAAAGGATTGAGTGGCGGGATTACTTCTATTATTCTGATCATCACCTCCTTCATTGCTTTGCAAACTGGGCAAACCTTGATCACACTTCTCAATCTTGTAATTCTTGGTGCAATGTTGGGATATTTGAAATTTGATTTTTTCAGTTCTCAACTTGGAAGAGTGAATAAATTTCTTATTGGATTTTCTGTAGGATTTTTAACATTGGAAGTAGCGCGAATTGGTGAATCAACATGTTTTCATGCTGTTTTTCCCTTAGCCATTGCAACCATTCCATTGTTAGAAGCCGTTCTATCAATGTTTCGCAAAATGAAATATAAAGAAAATATTTTCATCCATGATGAACACCAGTTGCACAATCGTATTGTGGCTCTGAATTTTTCACACAAAATTGCCAATTCTATCCTCTTCTTCTTCTCTTTAGTCTTTGGATTATTTGCAGTACTTTACAAATACATCACCGATGATACAATGGTTGCATTGATTTCGGTGTCTTTTCTTCTCGCATTTTTGTTGGTCTACAAATTGGGTTTTATGCAAATGGATAAAAATCTGATTGTGCTGGATGAAAAAAGCAAAACCAAAGATAATCGTGGCTACCAGGTTGCTCCTTTCAATATGCAACGATCATTTCAGAAAATTCTTTTCATGATTTGGGACGTAATATTCATTTCTGTTGTGCTGACTTTAGTACGATTTATGGAACTTAGATTTGGTGTACCGATTGACCAGATTACTTCTCTCAAAACACATATCATTTGGTGTGTATGGTCGTCAATTTTTTGGTGTAGTTTAATTGGTCTCAATGATCTTTATAATGTTGCCTGGGACGCATCCAGGATCGATGAAGTGTTTTCCATGTTGAAGATCACTATTTTTGGAGCAATTGTTATCTATTTTATCAATTTTCTATACCCTATTCCAATGCTCATTACAAAAGGAATCTTCCTTATTTATCTGGCACTTTTATTCATTGGAATTAGTGTTGGACGAATGATCCTGATATCATTTTTACGCCAATTCAACTTATTGGAATTTAATTACCGTAAAACTCTGATTATTGGCTCTGGTGCAGAAGCCCGCACAATCATTAAAAATATTCGCAGGATACCAGTTTTGAAATTCAATCCTATTGGAATTATTCCTGATGAAACTGATGAAAATTCCGAAACTATCAGTGATTTGAAAGTACTGGGTAAATTAGATGACCTCTCAGATATTCTTGCCAATAATAAAATTGAAGAAGTGATCGTTGCATCAGAAAATCAAAGTGCTGATGAAATTCTTAATATAATCGCTAAAATCGATCAATATAAAATTCCAATTAAATTAATCCCGGATTACTATGAGATCCTCTCGGGATATCGTACATCGCATATTTATGGAATTTCTCTTGTCCGTTTTGTTACTTCCACGATGAAAACCTGGGAGTGGATCGCAAAAAGAATTATTGATATTTTATTTTCACTTTTTGTAATTGTTCTGTTTTTACCTGTTTGGTTGGCAATTGCGATAATTATCAAAATTGATTCCTCTGGTTCTGTACTCTACTCACAAGTTCGCTCGGGTCGCAACAAGAAGGAATTCAAAATATTCAAGTTCCGCTCCATGACCAAAGATGCTGAAAAAGGTGGTGCACAATGGGCACAAAAAAATGATATGCGAATCACTAAAGTTGGTGCCTTTCTTCGTAAATCGGGTATTGATGAAGTGCCGCAATTTCTGAATGTTCTTATTGGTGATATGAGTGTTGTCGGTCCACGCCCGGAACGACCTGTTTTTATCAAAGATCTGGAAAATCAAGTGGAATTCTATTCTCGTAGATTATTGGTTAAACCCGGAATTACAGGCTGGGCACAATTGAAATATAAATATGATGAATCCATAGAAGATGTGAAACGCAAAGTTAAAGATGATTTATTCTACATCCGCAATATGTCAGTAGTCTTTGATATCAAAATTATGGTACAGACAGGGCTAACTGTTTTTCAAAAGTGGAAGTTGCATCATTGATATTTTCCAACTATTCCCCAGTAACTAATACAACAGAATCATTTAGAAAATGATTCTCATTGGGAAATTTTTTGACAAAAGAATCCTCTATTTTGATTAATTCTCTTAAAAAATCAATTTCATATTTGTATTTATCATCAATAGGTTTATTAGAAAATATTTTTGCTTCATTAAATCTGGATAGTTCCCTAAGAATTTCGATAATCATTATTAGTTCATCTGAATTATCTGGATTTAACAAATTAAGTAGAATGGAAAGGTTTTCTTGTTCTATATTTGTTATATCTTTTTTCTTCAATTCCCAACGACGACTGTTATTATAAACCCACCATAACTGAATACGCAAGTATCGTTCTTCATCATCATTTAATTTTATAGAATTTAATGCTTTTTCAAAATCGTCTTTCTCGGGCCAACTGTATCTTTTAGCATCAGGATATTTATTATTTGTACTATCAAACTCAACTTCTTCAATTATCTCAAGATCATCACTCCAAATGAGTGTATGGCAGTTCGGACATTTCCCTAATTGGGGTCGTTCTGGTAGTATTGGGGCTTCGCAATATCCATCGGTCCATATTTCTGCTCCTACTGTGTTACAGGATATGAAAGAATGGTCTTTTATTACACCAGGACAGGCATTGCATTTTCTAATAAAAAATGGACCTGGTAACATTGTGAATCTCCTTAACTTGTTGATTGAAATGTAATAGTAAAAATATGCCTAAATCAGGCTATAATTACAATTGAAATTTAAAAGGAATTTTAAGATTTAAATAAAGCTCTTATTTTGATAATTATCTCGAATATCATAGGAATCTGCACCACATCAAAGTCTCTTAAAATAACAAGTGATTTTTTAATCCCCTATGCTTATATTTCTTCTTAGAAAAGTCCATGAATTAATTGAAAATTAAAATAATATAGAATTTGGAGTACAAATGCTCGATATAAAAAAACTTAGAGAAAATCCCGAATTATTCAGAAAAGGCTTGAAAGCCAAAAAAGCTGAAGCAAAATTGGATGAAATTTTAGCCAACGATGAAAAACGTAGAAATCTTGTAACAGAAGCTAATGACCTGAAAGCGGTTCGTAATAAAGTATCCAAAGAAATTGGTGATCTGAAAAAGAACAAAGAAGATGCTTCTGGTAAAATTCAGGAGATGCAGGAAGTTGGCAAAAAGATCAAAGCTATGGATAACCAGATTACCGAATTGGAAGAACAGTTAACTGGAATTCTAGTGACACTTCCAAACCTTCCTCATGAAACAACTCCAATTGGTTTTAGCGAAGAAGAAAATGTTGAAGTATCAACCTGGGGCGAAAAACCATCTTTTGATTACGAATTAAAAGACCACCTTGATGTGGCAGAAAATCTTGCTATCCTTGATATGCAACGTGGTGCAAAAATTTCTGGTTCTGGCTTCCCATTATTCATGGGAAAAGGTGCCAGATTGGAACGTGCATTGATTAATTTTATGTTGGACTTCCATGTTGATAAACATAATTATACAGAAGTTTACCCACCATTTTTAGTGAATCGTGAATCCGCTTTTGGAACCGGACAATTACCAAAAATGGAAGAAGATATGTATCTCTGCAATGCTGATGATTTATTTCTCATTCCAACTGCTGAAGTGCCGGTTACAAACATTCATCGTGACGAAATCATGAAGGAAAAAGATCTGCCGAAAAAATATGCGGCTTTCTCTGGATGTTTCCGTCGTGAAGCAGGAAGTTATGGCAAAGATACTCGTGGCCTCTCAAGATTACACCAATTTAACAAAGTTGAAATGGTGCAATTCACAAAACCGGAAGAATCTTACGAAGTTCATGAAAGATTACTGAAGGACGCTGAAGATATTTTGCAGGCTTTAGGCTTACACTATCGTGTGCTTAGCCTTTGCTCCAGTGACCTCAGTTTTGCTGCTGCTAAATGCTATGACATCGAAGTCTGGGCTCCTGGATCTGACAAGTACTTCGAAGTTTCCAGTGTGAGCAATTTTGAAGATTTCCAGGCACGTCGCGCAAACATTCGCTTCCGTCGTGAAAGTGATCAAAAAGTGAATTTTGTTCACACATTGAACGGTTCCGGAGTTGCTACACCAAGATTGGTGATTGCGATATTGGAAACCTATCAGCAAGCCGATGGTTCCGTTATTGTTCCTGAAGCACTCAGACCTTATATGGGTGTTGATAAAATAGAAAAATAAGTGAGATAAATATGATTTATGTGAAAACTGCTCTAATGTTGATATATACATTTCTCTTGTCACTAGTTGCTCTTGTTGAGGGAATTTTTGATAGGAAGGGCAGATTTCACGGATCAGTACAGCGTAATTGGGCTAGAGTCTTGCTCATATTAGCCAGAGTCAAATTCAAGGTTGAAGGTACAGAAAACCTAAAGGCCGCAAATCCAGCTTTGATAGTCATGAATCATGAAAGTGCTCTTGATATTCCTGTAGCAATTGCTGCTTTACCAATAGATTTACGCTTTATTTTCAAGCGTGAATTATTGCAGATACCATTTTTTGGCTGGGCATTGTGGCAGGGTAAACATATCCCAATCAATCGTTCCAAACCAAAATCTGCAATTCGTACAATCAATAAAAAATCCGGTGAAATCTGTAATCGTGGCTTCAACATTATTATTGCTCCTGAAGGAACAAGAAGTCTTGATGGCAAAATTGGTAAATTTAAAAAAGGTGGATTCAAGATTGCTGAAAAACATGACCTTCCAATAATTTCCATCACTATGATCGGGAACCGCTACTGCAATCCCAAAGGAGCCATGACTGTCATTCCTGGAACTGTCAAAGCTGTTATCAGTCCGGCTTTGAAAATTTCCAACTATGAAAATATCACTGAATGTATGGAAGTTATTCGACAACAAATGATCGCAATCAAAGATTCCTGTGAAGAGGAGGTGAAGGAGACAATTTGTGCTTAATTGCTCCCATGATATAGTTAGCGAACCCCGCAAAAAACTATCACAATCAGAAAAATATCTCTACAAAATCTGGCTGGAAAAAACCTTCAAGCAGGAACATCTCAAAACATTATCAGGAACAGCTGTTAGTATACTTAATCCAGGTACACGAAATGAAAGTGCCGGCCCGGACTTCAATAATGCTATGATAATGCTAGGTGACGATCTTGTTTCAGGTGATATAGAAATTCACATCCGAAACAATGATTGGTATTTACATGGACATGAGCAGGATGAGAATTACAACAATGTTGTTCTCCATGTTATCAAAGAACCCAATGATGAGCAATTTATAAAAAATTTCCATAATGAAAATATTGAAATCCTGGTAGTTGAACCGATTGTGGCTACATTGGACAAACAGTTGTTTCAATGTAAAAATTGGGAGCCAATTAATTTTGACAATTTCAAATTTGTCATAGAAGAATATGCCAGCAAAAGATTTCAGCGAAAAACGTTGGAAACCCGCAAAGCACTTATGCAATACCAGCCGGAACAATATTTTTTCATAGGTTTGCTTGATATGCTGGGTTATAGTAAAAATCGTGAAGCCATGAAGAAGATTGCTGGCAATTTGGATATCGAAGATCTCTATTCAATAATATCTGAAGTTTCTGAAACCGATAGATTGCTTGTGTTGGAAATTATTCTTTTGGGTGTTTCAGGAATGTTAACGAATGATTATAAAAAATATTTTGGTAATGATCACTATTTTGAATCATTACAGATAAAATGGAAATCAGTATCAAAAAAGTATAATCTCACTTCAATTTTAGGTGAAAAATTCCATTTTGCTGGTGTACGACCTGTCAATTATCCACACAAAAGATTAGTTGCACTAGCTCAAATCATTAATAATATCTATCCTCAGAAACCGGCACAATTTTGCCTGAATACTTTATTCTCAGGACGGAAATTTGAATTAATGCTAGAGATTCTCAAGGATAAATTTCAAATGCCATCTGGTATGTGGAAAAATCACCCATTGTTTAAATCTCACACATCGCATCAATTGATTGGAAATTCGCGACTTATGGATTTTATCAGTAATATTATGCTTCCTTTTGCAAGAGCATTGAGTTCTATTCTGAAAAATGAACAAAACTCAGAGTACTGCATTGAAATCAATAAGCAAGTTCCAATAGGCGCTATTCCGGGAAAGATCGATGGATTTTTGAAAAACCTAACCATTGCACCTAAGGAGATAAAATCAAATTATCTTTTACAGGGTTGTATCGAGTATCATCGACTTTTTTGTAATTTAGAGTTATGCAATATTTGTAGATTTTCCTTGGAACTGGTAAAGTAACAATTGTATAAAATTCTCAATTTAGTTAAAATGTTTTCTGAAAATGTCCGCAACTAAAAATGTCACAAAAGAAAATCAGAATGAATAAAAAAGTATTAGATCAAATTGTATTAAAGGAAACTATTGAAAGCCTGAGAAAAGCAGGAAAAAAAATAGTTTTTACAAATGGAGTATTTGACATCTTGCATGTTGGACATCTTTCATTATTGGAAAAGGCGAAAACTTTCGGTGATGTTTTAGTTGTAGGCGTCAATTCTGATTTATCAGTAAAGGCCATCAAAGGTGAAAGCCGTCCAATAAATAATCAAAATGACCGTACTTGTTTGCTAGCAGGTTTCGAAGTAGTTGACTATATCACGGTATTCGAAGAGCAAACCCCCTGCGAAATTATTTCCTATCTAACACCGAATATCCATGTGAAAGGTGGAGATTACAATCCTGATGATTTCGAAAATATGCCTGAGGCGAAAATTGTAAAGGGTTATGGTGGGGAGATTAAAATAATTAATATAATTCCTGGGAAATCAAGTACTGATTTAATCACTAAAATGAGTTCCTAAATTCCGACACTCGTTGTATATTAACTAGTTGGCATAAGTTTAGCCATTATTTAAAAATTTAGAAGATTTGAGGAATCATGAATATTATGAAACAGTCTACTTTTAAAATAATTTTTCTACTTTTTACATTTATCCTTTTTTGTAATGCTAAAACGCTTAAACAAGTAAATGTAAAAGATGCGGTCACTAGTCAAGGTGATATTGCAACTGAAAATTCATTGGAATTATTTGAATTACTTTTTGCAGAATCGAAGAATTTTTATGTAGAAGCATTAATTGGGAATCATTTCGCTGATACAACAGAA